>Ga0209737_10000698_pt1 | contig 26204 bp, 20 predicted proteins | sample TergutCu122P3_FD_187284 | JGI IMG/M metagenome (GOLD analysis project Ga0209737, IMG submission 187284) | Cubitermes ugandensis P3 segment gut microbial communities from Kakamega Forest, Kenya - Cu122 P3 (SPAdes) (version 2) | ecosystem: Host-associated > Arthropoda: Insects > Digestive system... | reverse complement strand
TGCAACTCCTGCCAGCCGGAAATTTCCAACGTTATTTTCTCGGTAGTAGGGTTGGGGTAAATTTTAATCTCCGTTTGCGCAACCTTCTCCACAAAAAACACCTCCTCGCCCCCTTGTCCACCTGTCCACTCGTCTCCTTGTCCACTTGTATCCTCGTCCACCCGTTCACTCGCCCACCGCAACGAATCTTCCGGCGGTGTCGGCGGTGCAGGAGCCTTAAAGTCAATAATTTTGCGTTTTGTACGGTTGCCGGAGGCATCGTAGCTGTATTCTACACGCAGGTTTTGCGCCACACACATTAGCGGAATGGCGAAGCATAATAAAAGGGTAAGTTTTTTCATATTTTTTTTATGGCAAAGAAAACCCAAACAAACAAAATATTTTTTCGTTTTTAGATAAAAAAATTTACTTTTGCACCTAAAATATTTCGATAATGGAAAAAACAAAAGAAGCAGTAGAAAAAATCATAAGAAAAATTCGAGACTTGCGAAAAGAAAAAGGGTACTCTAATGAATCTATGGCTATGGACTTAAACATCAGCACCTCAGCCTATAACAAAATGGAACGGATGGAGGCATCTATGTCATTAGAAAGATTTATTAAAATTCGTGAGATATTAGACGTTCCCTACTCGGAGTTTTTTGAGTGCACAACAAAAAATGTGTATAAACAAGATTTGAAGGATAATTCTATTGGTATTAGTCATTACGAAATACAAACATTAAATCAAGAAAATCAAGAAATTACTAAAAAGTTAATCCTAAATTACGACCAACAGATTTCGCACCTGCAAGAAGAGATTAAGTTTTTGAAACAGTTAGCTACGGATAGAAGTAAAAAAAGTTAAAGCATTGAAAACGTAATGCAAATCTCAAAATTTACGCCCTATTATAAACGAAATCTTGCACTTGCTATTCCTATCATTTTAGCGCAACTTGGGCAAGTAACCGTTTCTATAGTAGATACGTTTATGGTAGGCATATTGGGCACAACAGAATTGGCTGCTGTTGCCTTTGCAGGCTCAGTGTATATGTTGGTTTTTATCTTTGGTTTAGGGTTTTCTTTAGGGCAAACCCCTCACGTAGGGAAAGCATACGGTAGCAAGCAGTGGTGGAAAATTGGTATGCTTTTTCAAAACTCACTCTTCATTAACATTACCTTGAGCCTACTTTTATTCCTGCTTGTAACTCTGCTTAAACCATTGCTTTATCATTTAAACCAACCCGAAAATGTTGTTTCGATAGCTATGCCCTATTTTGATTGGATGCTCTATTCAACATTGCCGCTTTTGCTATTTTTCACGTGCAGACAGTTTGCTGAGGGGGTAGGGAACACTAAAATTGCTATGTGGATTACCATAATTGGGAACCTGTTAAATATTTTCTTAAACTATGTCATGATTTTCGGGAAACTCGGTTTCCCTGCGATGGGAGTGGAGGGCGCCGGTTTGTCAACGTTGATTGTAAGAGCATTTATGGCGTTGGCTTTTGTAATTGTAGTATTCAAACACCCCGTACTCAAGCGATTTACTAAATATTTTTCGTGGAGATACTTTCTTTTTCCTGCAATTAAGAAGTTAGTTGCTACAGGCTTACCTATATCCGGCCAACTCATTGTTGAGGTCTTAGCATTTAGTGTAAGCGCCATTATGATTGGCTGGATAAATGAAGTAAATTTAGCGGCACACCAAATTGTTTTACAATTGGCATCTGCAACTTTTATGATAGGGCTTGGCATTGGCTCAGCCACTACCATTCGCATATCGCATCAGTTTGGTTCTAAACATTACAAAGCCACGCGCTGGGCAGCATTAGCAGCGTTGCATCTTGTTACTGTTTTTATGGCGCTTACCGCTGTTCTTTTTATAGTTTTACGTTCCCAAATTCCGGCTTGGTTTTCGAGCGATTCCGAAGTGATTGCTGTTGCAGCCCAGCTATTTGTTATTGCCGGCATTTTTCAACTTTTCGATGGATGGCAAATGGTGGGATTGGCTACGCTTAGAGGTTTGGCCGACGTTACCTTTGCCATGTACATAGCTATTATCTCATACCTGTTGATTGCCATGCCATTGAGTTATTTGCTCGGATTCGTTTTTCACTTGGGTAGCGTTGGCGTTTGGAGTGGGCTCTGCATAGGATTAATAATAGCAGCCGTTGCCTACAGACTTCGGTTTTTGCATTTTATGAAAAAAATTTAGTTGTTTATGCAACCCTTGTTATTCTCGTGTTTAGGTTTGGGTGTGTTTGCTAATCAGGCAAATTCTTAAAAAAATCGTGCATATCGTCTTCTAACATAAAAGTAGAAGTACGGTTATCTATAAGAGCTTTGTCTTGAAACTCTTCTTTGTTCTCCTGACGCAGTAGCTGAATTCTTGGGGTGTCAATCAAAAACCGAAATTGATTATCATCTTCATATTTTTTCTCCACAAAAGTTCTAACTATTTGAGGGCCGGCTGTTAATTTAGAAGAATAGCCGCCGGGTACTTCCTCAAGTACAGGTTCTGTTGCATAAGCCTTGGGGGTTTCTGTTTCATTATTCTTTTGTAGAAATCCAAAATCAACTTCCATCTTGTTTGGGGTAGTGGGCTCGTCAACAATTGCGGGTTGCATATTTTGCGGAGCTGATTCTGAGCGAAAAGCGGTTCCGGCATCTACTATTTCTGCCTCTTCTTGTTTCTCTCCTTCGTAGAGTTCTTCTGTTGTTCCGAGTGGATTATATTCTTTAAAATCCGTAGGGTATTTCGAGATAATCACAGAAAGTTTGATTTTGTCGCCCAATGAGGGGTCTTCACTTCTTCCCCAGATAACTAACGCATTCTTGCTGGTAAGTTCTTCAAATTTAGTAGTAATATTTTCAAACTCATTCATAAGCAATTGTTCTTCAGAGCCATAGCTTATACTAAATAGGAAGTTTTTCGCATCGGAGATGTGCTCTTCTGCCAACAGAGGGCAGTGCAAAACGCCTTCAAGTACTTTGTCGATACGATCCTCCCCGCTGGCTTCTGCAATACCCAACATAGCTGAGCCGCTATTTCGAAGAATGGTATTGATGTCGTTAAAGTCTATATTTTGTTCCGAGTGAACTGTGATAAGCTCGGCAATACATTTAACCGCATTTTTAAGCACATCATCTGCAAACCCGAAAGCGTGGTTTGCTTTTGCATTGTTATAGTACCGAAACAGGTTTTGGTTTTTAATAATAATGAGCGAATCCACGTGTTTTCTAAGTTCTTTAATGCCGGCTTCTGCCAATTCTGCACGAATGGAACCTTCGAAATGGAAAGGTAAAGTAACTACCGCTATGGTTAAGATGTCTAATTCTTTGGCTATTTCTGCTATTACTGGTGCTGCGCCGGTTCCGGTTCCTTTTCCCATTCCGGCTGTGATAAATAGCATTTTTGTTTCGGAACCTATAAAGTCAATAATCTTTTCGCGGCTTTCCAAGGCAAGTTTGCGGGCTACTTCGGGGTTTGCACCGGCTCCTAAGCCACTTTCCCCCAATATTAATTTTGAAGATATTGGGTTGGCTTCGAGCGCATTTTTATCGGTATTGCAGATTAAAAAATCAACGCCAACAATACCCTCTTTGTACATGTGCTTTACTGCATTACCTCCACCGCCTCCCACGCCAATTACCTTGATAATAGATTGTGAAGCTTTTGTGCCGTAGTCCGGATTAAAATCAATTTTTTCTCTCATAATATGTTGTTTATTTGTAGATTATGATGTTTTTTCTGTTAAACTGTCTAAAAATTTCTTAATACTTTCCCAAATTTTATCGTACCCACTTGCGCCCTTCTTTATAGGTGGTTTTGTACTCTCTGTATCTGCATTTTGCTTACTCTGCATATCTCCCATACTTCTCCCTTCTCCCGTTTCTATTACAATATTTTCCCACTCACTGCTCTTAATTCCGTGCTTTAGAAGCCCTAACGAAGTAGCAAACATGGGGTGTTTGAGTTCAGTTGGGATAGCATTTACAAAGCCTATATCTGGGATTCCAATGCGAGTATTTCTTTGTAATGTGTATTGGCACAGCTCTTTAAGATGACGCAGCGAGGAGCCACCGCCCGTTAAAACAACCCCTGCTCTAATTCTTTTTTCATAACCCGACTCTGAAATAGCTTTTTGAATTTGGTTTAGAATATCTATTTGCACTCTTGAATAGATAATTTCAGCCAAGAACGGCTCACTAATTTGCTTGGGCGCACCTTCTTGAAATTGGGGAATGGTGATGAAGTTGTTTTTATTACTTTTTTCAATGACACATGTTCCGTAGCTAATTTTCAATTTTTCGGCAAGGTCTTCCGGAATCTGGCAAACATTTGCAATGTCTTTAGTAATGATGGAACCGCCGATGGGGATAACTTTTGTAAAAACGGGGTTGCCGTCAGCGTAAATGATTACGTCGGTAGTGCCACCGCCAATATCCACAAGAACAACACCTTGCTGTTTTTCTTCTTGGGTAAGACACACAATAGCGGAGGCAATCGGTTCAAGGATAATGTCTTTTACTAACAAATCGCAATTATTAATACAGAGCATTATCTTTTTTATCTCATGTTCGTTTCCGGTAATAATCTGAAAGTATCCTACTACCAATTCTCCCAATTCTCCAACAGGCTCAACGGTTTCGCGAACGTTGTCTATCACAAATCGTTGTGGAATTACAGTAATAATCTTCTCGCCCGGGCGCACCGAAATGTTTTCCAAGTCTTCCACCATTTTGTCAATCTCTTCTTGGCGAATAACCTCTTCTTTTCCATTTCTTCGGGTAATGGCATGTTTAAATTCCATGCTGTTGATGTGGCGACCGGCCACACCGGCATAAACCGATTCAAGTACCTGATTGGAACGACTTATCGTTGTATTTTTAGCAACCTGAATTCCATCAACCGTTTTATTAATATTAAAAATTAAACCATGTTGAACACCTGTTGAGTCGCCTTTTCCGTAGCCCATTACATCAATTTTGCCTTCGCTGTTTTGAAAACCGACAATCATAGCAATTTTCGTTGTACCAATATCTAAACCAACTACAATTTGAGGTTGTTCCGGAGTTGTTATTTTTTTTGCCATGACTATGTTTTTGTTTTTGCTATTATTCTATTTTGAAACCGCGCATCCAGTAGCGTATATTTATCATTATCCACATAAGGAAGAACTTCTTCATACATATATTTCAGTGTTTTCAGCTTTTGCTCTACATTCTGAACATTTCCTAATAAAACAGGAAGGTTGCCAACGGTGGGCTTTAATACAATTTCCCTTTTACTGTTTACTTCCATTTCACGAAACAAAGCTTCATAAAAGGGGTCATCTTTTATGAGTTGCGCCAAGTGGAATAGGCCGCTATGTTCTGTATGATGAACAGAGGGTAAATCACTTCTTGGGGGTATATTGCCTGTTGTTACAATTACATCACTTCCGCCTTTTGGTGAATAGGGTAAATAGTTTCCATCAACGTCAATCAAAAAATTCTCTCCTTGGTTGGGTTGTACTTCTAACAATATATGAAACAAACTTATTTCAATTTGCAATTTTGTACCGGAAAAATGCACTTTGTCCACAGAACTAACGTACTCTTCTTTCTCTAATATTTTTTTAATTTCAGGTTGCTTTATATCTTCAATAAGTTTTCCCTCCCATTCCAAATTATGGCGCTTTAGAATATTCAGAACATCTGATTCAGTGAGTAATTCAGAGTTTTCAGCAGCATGAACAACTATAGAAATTTCAGTACATTTTTGTTTTTTTGCTTCCACTCCTGACCACACAATAAGAGCAATAATACTAAAAATTAACAAAAAAGAAGCAATTATTTTCAAGATTTTCATACAGTTTGTAATAAATTACTACGACTTACAAAAATAAATAAAAACATTTTTTTTTTCTTTGCTTTTGGTACGTAAAAAATTAACAATACGTTGTTAATATGTATAGTTCCGTTGAAATAATCTGTTAATATGAACGTTAGAAATACAAAAATAAAAAATATGAAAGTTAAGCACCCTATTTTTTGGATTACAATTGTTGCTTTTTTAACGCTATCTGCCTTTTTGTTTCTATTCTTAGTCAAAGAAGGAAAACCAAAAAACAATATTTCTGTGGCCGAGTTAAGGGAATCGAAAAACGAGTTAGCTCTTAGCATATTAAGATATGAACAAGACCTTTTTTCTTTAGATGTGAATAATTTGAGGGATGAAGTAGAGCGGCTTTCAAAGATTTATCCTAATATGGTAGTTGCACCCGGCATTTGGGAAGACCCGGAGCAATTAGATGGTCTTAAACGATTTCTTCAAGATACTATTATCATTTCCCTACAAGAGGAAGTAAAAAAAGTAGTGAAAACAGATGCCATTCTAAGAGATTTAGAAACAGGGTTTGGTTATTACAAGGTTTTTTATCCGAATGAAGTGATTCCAAAAATTATCACTCAAATTCTTGGGATAGACCTTGGCACCCCTTCTGTATATCTTTATGACGACATTTTATTTATTAATGTTGATATGTATTTAGGTGCCTCCTATCCGTATTATTCCGCAGCAGGAATACCTGTTTATATTTCCGATCGCTACGAACTGATATATCTTCCAGTGGATGTTTTTAAGAGGGCGATAGTATTTAGACATTTAGCAAGAGTACCCGGAACAACGTTGTTAGATGCTATGATTACGGAGGGAAAAAAAATGTTTTTTACGGAAATGATGCTTCCCGCTTTGCACGAAAGGTTAATTATTGGCTATTCTGAAGAAAAATACGACTGGGCATGTAAATTTATGGGAAATGCTTGGAGCTACGTAATAGAAAAAAACGAACTTTTTGGAAAAGGCGAAACTTTGTTTCGTGTTTATGTTGAAGAAGCACCTTTTACAAGGCCTTTCGGACATGAATCACCGGGACGCATGGGCGCTTTTCTCGGATGGAAACTTGTTCAAAGTTATATGAAAAACAATCCAAAGGTTACGTTACAGGAACTTATGCAAGAAACTGATTATCAGAAAATTTTACACGATTCTAAATTTAAACCCCAAGTGAGATAATTTTTTTTTTGAAAAAAAATTACTTCCCTCTTGACAAACCTGTTTTTGTAACGTATATTTGCGGTGCAATTATTAACTAATACCTAACTACTATGTCTGGAGTAAACAAAGTGATTCTTATTGGCCGCTTGGGCAAGGACCCCGAAGTGAGAGCCTTTGAAAACAACGTGAAAAAAGCATCTTTCCCGTTGGCAACCTCTGAAAATCGTAAAGATAAAGAGGGAAACAAAATTGAATTAACCGAATGGCACAACATTGTTTGTTGGCGCAATTTGGCGGAAGTTGCCGAGCAATTTCTCACCAAAGGGCGAATGATCTATTTGGAAGGCAAAATCCGTACCCGAAGTTGGGAAGACAATGGAACGAAAAAGTACTTTACCGAAATTGAAGCAAGTACTTTTACCATGTTAGGCTCAAAAGAGGACGGAAAACCAACAGAAACGCAAGTGCCAAACGTACCGCCACCCTTGGTTGAAGCCATGCCCGAAACCTCAGCGCCGGAGCTGGCCGACGACCTGCCTTTTTAAGTTTTTTTGTACGCGTTGGGAGGCTGGATTCGTGAAACAGCTTCCCAACGCGTACAAAAAATCCTGTCTTATCCTAATGATTTTGTCTTGGGCTGAACATCCCGTTTTTTAGCGCGGAAAACAAGAAAAGTGTATTTTTGCGGCGTTGCTTCCACTTTGCACAGCAACCATACTCACGTTGTATGTGAGTAGTGAGATTCAACTATGCGATGACTACATAAATTTTATGAACATATTAGAAAAATTAGAAGCCATTTACCAGCGGTGGTTAGCCATTGGGGAAGAAATTACACAACCCGAAGTGATGTCGGATATGAAAAGGTATATTAAATTAAATAAAGACTACAAAGACCTCACAGCTGTAGTAGATGCCTACAAAGAGTATAAAAATATTGTAGAAAATATTGAAAATACAAAAGCGCTTATTGCGAATGAGAAAGATGATGAGTTTCGTGAAATGGCAAAAAGCGAGTTCGATGCATTCTTGTTGCGCCGCGAGCAATTGGAAGAAGAGATACGCTTGTTGCTACTTCCTTCCGACCCGCAAGACGGTAAAAGTGCACAAGTAGAAATTAGAGCAGGTACAGGCGGCGACGAAGCAAGCATCTTTGCCGGAGACCTGTTCAGAATGTACCAGCATTATTGCGACAAAAAAGGATGGAAAATAGACGTGAGTTCCATGACGGAAGGTACTGTGGGGGGCTTCAAAGAAATTGTTTTTGAAATAATCGGCGAAGGCGTTTACGGGCTCATGAAGTACGAGTCGGGGGTGCACCGCGTGCAACGTGTGCCGCAAACCGAATCGCAGGGGCGCGTGCATACCTCAGCGGCATCCGTAGTGGTGCTACCCGAAGCCGATGAGTTTGATGTGGACCTAAAACAGAGCGATATAAGAAAAGATACCTACTGCTCTTCCGGGCCCGGAGGACAATCGGTAAATACTACCTACTCGGCAGTAAGGCTAACACACATTCCAACAGGAATTGTAGTCGCCATTCAAGATGAAAAGTCGCAATTGAAAAACTTGGAAAAGGCGATGCGCGTACTACGCAACCGTCTTTTTGAAAGAGAATATCAAAAATGGTTGGACGAAGTGGCTTCTAAACGCAAAACAATGGTTTCTACCGGCGACCGCTCAGCAAAAATCAGAACTTATAACTACCCACAAAACCGTGTAACTGACCACCGCATAAACCTAACCATGTACAATCTTACCGGTTTCATGGATGGAGATATTCAAGATACAATAGAAGCGCTGCAAGTAGCTGAAAACGCCGAAAGACTAAAAGAAGCAGTGGAGATTTAGCTGGAAAACACCTTCAATATTATCTATATGCCTACATTCCTCGCCCAACTCGCCGAAAAGGTGGTTGAAAAAAAGCAAGTGCCATTAGAACAAACGGTGGTGGTGCTTCCAAACAAACGAGCAAAACGACAACTACTGAGCGCGTTGGCAAAACATTTTATGAAACCGGTGTTTATACCCAACATATTGTCGGTAAATGAGTTTATTTATAGCTTGTCTTCTCTTAACAAGATTGATAACGATGAATTGGTAGTGCGTTTATTTAAGCTATATAAGAAAAAAAATAGTGCTATCAATGAAGATTTTACTGCTTTTTTATCATGGGCACCTATTTTCTTGCAAGATATTAATGAAATTGACCTCCATTTGGCCGATGCAACCACAATTTTTTCTAATCTTTCAGAAATTAAAACATTAGAGACATCATTTGGAAAAGAAAACCTTACAGATAATCAAAAAAAATACTTGCAATTTTATCAACAACTTGCCGATTTATATATAGATTTTACTTCCGCCTTGCGTGCCGATAGGGTGGGATACGAAGGAATGATTTATAAAGATGCAGCGAACCATTTACAAGCAAAAGAAGCGCGGTATGTTTTCGCCGGACTTAATGCTGCAACTCCTTCTGAAGTAAGAATATTAGAATATTTTTACACCCAGAAAAATGCAGAAATCTATTTCGATATTGACGAGTTTTATGCTGCAAAATATGGCGTTTTTATTGAAGAGATTAGACAAGAACTGAACATAACGGAAATTCAAAAGTCGAACGACTATAAAGAAATTTCCAAAAAGATTTCTTGTATTGGCGCTCCTAAACGCATCGCTCAGGTGCAGACAGCGGTGGATGTTTTAAATAAAATTGAAAATGAGCAAGGGAGTTTGAACGAAACGGTATTAGTTTTTGCAGATGAAACGATGCTATTACCCTTTGTGCATGAATACAATTCAGAAAAAGCGAACATTACGATGGGCTATCCATTGCGGGCTACCATTGCAGCCCAACAGCTACAACAATATATTGATGAGGAAAAACAAAGCAACCGACTGCTAAAACCGGCTTTTGACTTAAAAAAGCAAGGATTTGAGTTTCTTCAATTTCTGCAATCAAAATTTCATATAGCGAACCCTAAAACTATTTCGGCAGAGGTAGAGAATAATTATCAACAAATGAAGAAGGTTTTAGAAGATGCTTCGGCGTTTCTGCTTAAATTTTTTACTAATGAAAACACCTTAGATTTTTCTATTGTAGAGTATTTTCTTCAATCGAAAATCAATGCAACTGCTATTCCATTTGCGGGAAGCGCGCAAGAGGGGTTGCAAATTATGGGCTTATTAGAAACTCGCTTGCTTGACTTCAAAAATGTAATTGTTTTATCTATGAATGAAGGGGTGTTGCCCAAAGGGAAGATAGCCCCATCGTTGTTGCTCTACGATATAAAGAAACATTTTGGCCTCCCAACACATCAGCGCAGTGATGCCATTACAGGTTACCACTTTTTTAGAATGTTGCAACGTGCAGAAAATGTTTTTTTGATTTATGACAATGAATCGGCAAATAGCCTGACGGAAAAAAGCAGATTTATAGCGCAACTTGAATTTGAAGTAAAAAAACAAAATCTGCATAGTAGTATTCAAATTTCTAATCACCAATATAAAGTGCCATTCTCTTTTCCGGAAAAAAGGAATATTAGTATTCCTAAAACGAACGAAATTATTGAAAAATTAAAGCAATTCAAGTTTTCGCCCTCCTCATTGTGTTGCTATATTCAATGTCCCTTGCAGTTTTATTGGAAGTATATCGAAGGGATTGTTTCGTCTAAACTATTTGATGAAAATAATGAAAGTGCCATAGTTGGCAACATCATTCATAAGGTGTTGGAAGAGATTTTTACAAAAATAAAACAGAAAAATGCAACTTTTTCATCCATTCTATCTGAATACGAAAAAAATATTGATGAGGTACTGCTGAGAGTATTTAGCGCTCAACCTGAAATAGGAGATGCAGAACTTGAGCATGGCAAACTTTTTTTAGCCTGTCAAATAGTTAAGAAAACGATTTTAGACTATATTACTGTTCTAAAAAAAGAATGGCAACATTCTGTACCTCAAATTATTGGAACTGAAATATCTTTACGTGTTGATGTTGATTGTGAGGAGCACAAACTCTGTTTCACGGGAAATGTTGACCGCGTGGAGATGCGCGAAAACAAAGTAACGATTTTAGATTATAAAACGGGAAAAGTTTTAGAAAATAAGTTGAAATGTAAAGAGCGCGAAATAGAAACCGTTTTCTCCCATCCGGAATACTTTCAACTATTTCAATTGCTGAGTTATGCGTATTTATATTTTTACAGCCAAAACGGTTCTATCGTACCAACTACGGAAGTTCAATGTGGGGTTGTTGCATTTCAAGAATTATATAAACAAAACGATACCTACATCCACTATGCAGAAATAGATAAGGAAAAAATATTGCGAAAAGAGACCATGCAAATATTTCAGGAGCATTTGAAACAACTTTTTTTAACAATTTTAGATAAAAAAATAGCATTTTCGCAAACGGAAGATGAAAGCAATTGCGAGTATTGTGAGTATAAATCAATATGAAAAGCCGAAAAAATAAGAATGTTTATCAGAGATTTTTATGTTAATTTGCCAAAAATAGTATTTTGAAAAATTATCTAAAGGTCTTAAAATATGCACTTAACTACAAAAGCAACATCTTGCTGATGTTGTTTTCAAATATTTTTTACTCGTTCTTTACTATTTTCTCCTACACGTTATTAATCCCTTTTTTATCCGTGCTTTTTAAGCAAGTTGAGCCTATTGCTGAGGCCCCAAAGTTGACCCTTACAGTAAATGCTATTATCGAAACCTTCTATTACTTTTTAGGGCAACTCATCTTACATTATGGAGCTATCTATGCCCTGATATTGATCGCTTCTACTATGGTAGTACTCAATTTTTTAGGCAATCTTTTCAGGTATTTAGGACAATTCTTTTCTGCGCCTATTCGCGCAGGAATGGTTTATCAACTGCGTAAAGAACTCTATGGGAAACTTATAAATTTACCTCTCTCCTTTTTTTATAAAATGAAAAAAGGAGATATCCTCAACCGTTTTGGCACCGATGTGCAAGAAATTGAGTGGTCGGTGGTACAATCCCTGATTATTATTTGCAGAGATCCTATTCTAATTGTTGTTTTTTTATTTGCACTTCTTAAAACAAGTGTTCTTCTTACAGTTATTACTCTAATTGTTTTTCCATTAGTGGGCTATGTAATTTCACTTGTAGGTACTTCTATCCAAAAAAACGCTGCTAAATTACAACAATTGCTTGCCTCTGTAAGCGCAATTTATGATGAAACTATTGGAGGGTTGCGTATAATAAAAGGATACAATGCTATTGAACACGCCAATAGTAAATTCAGAGAAGAAACTGCTGAGCATTTTAAAATGAATAAGAAAATATTCAGAATAAATGAACTCGGAGCGCCATTAGTGGAACTATTATCGGTAATCACTCTGCTGCTCGTACTATTAATGGGTGGATTTTTTATGTTAAAAAACAGTGAAATGTCGGGGGAAATTTTTATGTTTTTTGTGCTTGTATTTGCACGGATTATTTCTCCGGCTCGTACCCTTACAACAACTTATTATACCCTCAAAAAAGGGCTTCCATCTTTGCGTCGTGTATTAGAAATTTTTAACGAAGATGAAAAGATTTATGAAAAGGAAAATGCACTAACTCATTTTTCTTTTTCTCAACAAATTGAATATAAAAATGTTAGCTTTTCTTACCACGAAGTTGAGAAAAAAGAAGATTGCAATATTTTACAAGATTTTAATTTACAAATAAAAAAGGGGGAGAAAATTGCATTTATAGGCGCGTCGGGAGCGGGAAAATCAACCATAGTTGATTTATTGCCCCGTTTTTACGACATCACTTTTGGAGAGCTATTAATAGATGGAGTAAATATCAAAGAATTAAAAATTGATACTTTGCGTAGCCTGTTTGGTATAGTGAGCCAAGATGTAATTTTATTTCACGACACCGTCTTCAATAATATTGCTTTTGGACGTACTGCTTCCAGAGAAGAGGTTGAGACTGCTGCAAAAACCGCTTTTGCACACGATTTTATAATGGAAATGGAAAACGGCTATGATACGGTTATTGGAGACAGAGGCATGACCCTATCTGGGGGACAGCGTCAAAGGCTTAGTATTGCCAGAGCCTTACTGAAAAAACCGGAAATATTAATCTTAGATGAAGCAACCTCCGCTTTAGATTATGAAAGTGAATTGGCTATCCAAAATTCTTTACAAGATGCATTCAAAAATCATACAGTAATCGTTATTGCACACCGTGAAGAAACGCTACGCAACATGAACAAAATTGTAACCGTTAAAGAAGGAAAAATTTATGAAGTTAGCCATTATGAAAAATAAAACTTTAAAATACTACATACTTGGAGGCATCATCGCGTTGGGTATTCTGTATATCATACTTGCCATTCACATTCCAGCTGTAAAAATGCGCATATTCTTCTTTGCTTTGTGGCTATTTGGAGAAATTTATCTGTGGATATCCATTCTCAATTCTTTTAAAAGCAGAGGGAAGAAAAAAATGTCATTTCCTATTTTGCTAATACTGTATTGGTTACCGGCGTTTATCATTGCAACCACTATGGGAGTGTTAGCCACAAAAGGGATACATGAAGTAAACAAAACCATCTATCTGACTGTTGTGGGAATTTGTATTATGCAGTACTTAATTAAGTTTCTGCTCTTTATTATTGTTTTGCTTTACGATGGAATGGCTTTTTTAATACGTTCTCTTCATAAAAAAGCTGATATAAAAAAAGGAAGAAGAATTTTGCTGCGCACTTTGCTTGGTTTTTATGTTGTAACCTTAATTTTAATGTTTTATGGAACCATTTGGGGGGCGTACGATTTTAAAGTCAGAGAAATTAATATAGTGAGTGAAAAAATTAGGGAGGAGTTTAAAATTGTACTCATTTCGGATTTGCATCTTGCCGTTTGGAGAGACCAAGCACCCCTTGAAAAAGCAGTACAACTCATTAACGAGCAACAACCCGATGTCATATTTATTACAGGAGATTTAGTGCAATTTTCTTCCGAAGAGTTTATCGAATATATGCCACTTTTGTCTCAATTGAAAGCCCATCGTGGCATATATTCAGTTTTAGGAAATCATGATTATGGTCGCTATGCACGTTTCTCCACCGATTCAGCGCGCAAAGAAGATGTTTTCAAGTTGGTTTTATACCAAACGCTATTAGGGTGGAAGGTTCTCAACAATGAGTCGGTAAGGCTCTACGAAGATACAGTTCCTTTGGGAATTACAATAGCCGGTGTGGAGTACTATTCTCCCAAAAAGATGTTTGTTAATGAGGGCGACATTACCAAAACATTCTTACACGTGGACTCTTCTGATTTTGTGGTTTTCCTCAGCCACGACCCGCAGGCTTGGGACGAAGTGATTCGTAGAAACTTACCTGCAAACCTAACACTAAGCGGACACACACACGGAATGCAGTTGGGTATTTACTCTAATAGGGTTATGTTTTCTCCGGTATCCATCCTATACAAGCAGTGGGGCGGGCTCTACGAAAAGCAGGGCAAACGACTGTATGTGAACGTAGGGTTGGGTTCAGTTGGATTTCCTGCCCGCGTGGGGATGCCCCCCGAGATTACCGTAATTCGGCTAACACCTTAATCTTTGCTTATCGTAAACCGAATAGGTATTTGATAGAAAGTACGCACCGGTTTTCCATTTTGTTTCCCCGGTTTCCATTTGGGCATCATACTCACTACGCGCACACTTTCAGCATCAAGTTCGGGATCAACTCCAGTTAATATTTTTACATTTGTAACGCTTCCATCCTTTTCTATTACAAACTCAACAAATACCTGCCCCCCAATCCCTTTATCTCGGGCATTGGCAGGATACCGCAAGTTTTCTTGAAGAAAAGCGTACATCGCATCGAATCCCCCAACAGGCTCCGGCATATCTTCTACATAACGTAGGGGTGCCTCGTCTTCTTTTTTGATATTGATTTGTTTTGTTCCATCTTCGCCCTCAGAAATATCAATGTTATAGGTAACTTCTTCATTTGGGTTGCCCGTATTTTCTATCGTGAACTGATATTCTGTAGTTCGGGGCTCTTCCGGTTTGTTTTTGCAATTAAGCATAAGTAGAAACGCAATTAAGGGCAATACAAAGATAACTTTTGCCAATGCCCATTTTGAATAATGATGATTTTTTAACATTTTGAAACGGTTTTTGGTTAATAAATAATTGAAATGGTGGCCGATGACAGGCACAAGATTTTGTACCACACCGGACATATTCGGAAACATCAACTGCCGCAACAACAACTCGAGATAGGCGCCTTGCTCGATACCCTGTTGCAACACCCGATGGTCTGCCAAATATTCATGAATAATTTGTAGTGAACGCTTATACAAAAAGATAACCGGATTAAACCACAATATAATACCGATTACTTCAGATAAAACTAAATCCCACGAATGGCGTTGTTTTACATGAATCTTTTCATGCAAAATAATTTTCTGTTTATCCTCCTCATTATAAGCTTCGGAATTTATAAATATGTAATGGAAAAAAGAGAACGGCGCATTCAGTTCATTATATTCTACAAAAACATAACTGCCTTCTCTATTTTTTTTTGATTGAATGATTAATGATGCTATTTTAAACAATTTAGCTATAAAAAGAAAGGCAAAAAATGCCACGCCAATCCAATAAATACCCCAAAATATTGTTGACAAACTCAACCCCGATGCTGTTTGTGCCGAAACCGTTAATTCCGGCAATTGTACGTACATTAGCAATTCCGACAAAGGCGAAATTTGTTCTACCGCTACAATAGAACTGGGAATGGTAAAACGAATAAACGGGATGAGCAACGAAACTAATAATGCCCCAAGCAAATAAAAGCGGTTAAATTTATGAAACGATTCTTTACGAAAAAAGAAATAATATACAATGTAAAAAACAATGCCGGCAATTGTGGTAATCAAAAAATGCTTTTCCATATAAGTAACTTTTTGTTAATAAATACTACACAAACCATTAATCATTAATCATTTTCTTCAGCTCTTCCAAATCTCTCAATGTCAGATTCTTTCCATCAGCAAAAGCAGAAACCAAACTGCGAAACGAGTTATTAAAGTAGTTTTTAACTACACCGGATAAAAGTTTCTTTGAATATTCCTCTTTAGAGATTAGCGGAAAATATCTGTGTGCTTTACCAAAGGTTTCATAAGCAACAAAGCCTTTTTTCTCTAAAATCCTAACAATGGTTAGCGCGGTGTTGTATGCAGGCTTTGGTTCCGGAATGGCTGCCATAATATCGTTAGCAAATCCTTTTTCAATTTTCCAAATGGCTTGCATGATTTCTTCTTCTAATTTTGTGAGTTCTTTCATAAAGGGGGATGATTTAAGATTTAAAGTGTATGGGTTAGGGGATGAGGTTGTGTTTCTTTTCTGCGGCAAAAATAAACTAATTTTCTAATTATATAACTATTTTTTTAGTTTTATTAGGAAATTCTATCATACAAGCTGATTTACAGCATTTTAATTTTGTGCTTGTTCGTTTATACTAAGTAAACAGGTAATAAGAGTTTTCGCAGGGTAAAAGAGTAAAACTGATAATACGAGGCTATTTGTTTACAACTTCCCTTTCTTTCTTTTGTATTCATCTAATAACAAATTAAGATTCTCTATAGTTTTATCTTTCTCTATGCATATTTTGCAGTTTTTCTCTTCAGGCATATATTTCACAGGCCATTTGATAATATCTATTACATCTACGTCTAAAATATTTGCTATTCGTGTTAATCTTCCAAGAGGAATATCATCGTTTCTATTCATATAATTAGAATAGGCCGACTGTGTAACACCTAATTCTTTTGCGATAACCTCCTGTTTTAGTTCTTTTACACGGCGTATCGCTTCAATGTTTTCAAAAATATTTTTCATAATATAAAAATATTTTATTGACTAATAACATTTTGAAATATTTTTTAAAAAAATATTTGCTAATTGTGTTATTGTATTTTATTTTTGTTAATTTTGCCGTGTTGCAACAGTGGTTGCCCAAGCCGCTTTATAATTTGGGCAGATGAAGACCGGCAAATTTTGTTAAAAACCGTAACAAGCCAATAAAAAGAAAAGCCGAGCTAAGGCAATGCCCTAAAAAAGGGAGAATAGGCGCACCGTTTGAAAACAAACTTGCAACATACACAGGTAGGAAATCCTTATAACCGATGTGTATTGAGGGTTAAATTGCGATAAGGAAACCGCGATTTGTAGTATCAAAGTGATACGAATTTCCTGCGGACTTCTAAAAATGAAGCAAAGGAAATGAAATAATTTACTTAAATTAAATGTATTATGTCAAAAAAAATTACAATTACAACATTATTGATTATCTCCGTACTTATAGGAGTAGGTATTTTTTACGCTTGCAAAAAAGAGGAAAATCCAACTACAAAAGCAGAAGTATTAAAAAGTTCATCTAATAGTATTTATGTTGAGGAGTTGGCAATTGAAGCTCATAATATTATCGTAGATTTTATTCTTCGAAGTAAAGATGCGTTAGATGATAGTCCTGACTATTTTAAAAAACTTTGTTTAGAAGGCAACCAAGAAGAACTAATGAATCTGATTGGATACACTAATGCAGAAGATATAGAAAAGGGCGAAAGATTATTTGAAATTACTAAAGAAATCTCTGCAATCTACGACAAAAAGGGGCTGTCTCAAAACACAAAGCCCTGTTCCTCGTGTACTTTAGAAACTTTACCTCAGATTCTTTTGGATTTAAATTATGAACCACAAGGGGCACCACCCCATAGTTTGGAAGATCTTGTTATTTGTTTGTGGGAATGTGGTATAGCCTGTTCTCCTCTATCATTTTTCCCTGCTCTGTATGCAGCTTGTATAGTTGCATGTACTGCACCTTGTTATTATTTATCTACAGGTAGAGCTATTGCTCTATACTAAGTAAAACTGTTATTAAATATCAGACTGTAAAAGACTTGATGATATTTGGCAAAAGTGTTAAAAAATTGAAACTACTAATAAATATTTTTTAATATTTTTGCCAAGTATTTCCTGCCTCTAATCCACTTTAAAATATTTAGAATTATGTTAAAAAAAAATATTATTACTGTTTCTCTTTCCGCGTTTTTGTTTTTTTGTTTTCTCCCTTCTTTTGCGCAAGAAAAAATAGACTTTAGAATTAATTTGGCTGAAAATGCTTGTTTTGATGTTCATACCATTCTGTTGATACAAGGCAAAACCCCTACAGGTATGGACGTGAAAGAAATGGAAAGTGAAGCTAATACAAGCGTTCGATATAAAGTAGTTATGAAAACACCGGCATCGTATCATATAAATCTAACGTACACAGATTTTTATTTTAAAATGAATGCTATTAAAGAATTAATTATTGATCCTAAAAATGCTGACAAGTTGAACATTTTGGATATTTCCACTCAATACGCAATGGTAATAAACAAGCCGTTTTCTATTGAATTGTCGCCGGAAGGTAAAGTTATTTCAACGAAAGAAAATAAAGAGGTTTCGAAGAAATTTAAGAAGGTAACAAAAAAACTTTCACCGGATTTAAAGAAACAAGTATATTCATCTGTAAATAACCTAATTGGGAGAGAAGCATTGATTTCTCAAACTGAAAGTTGGACAAGCTATATGCCCAATTATCCGGTTGAGATTGGTGATAATTGGACTGTTCAGAACGGTTCGGAAATAACCTATTACACCTTTGATTCAGAAACTGACTCGGCGTATGTAATTAAAGGGGTTGGAAGTAACCATTCAACCACCCATAGTGATTTGATGGGAAAGGTTATGGTTTCTCATCGAGAAGTGGAGTTTACTGTTTCTATTGAAGTGGATAAACATACTTTTTTGCCGAAAATCATCACTAAGGAAATGGATATGATACATAAAAGTGAGGTGAAAGATTATCCGGCCTTTAGTACTCCTCCGGCAACATCTCGCACTACATCTACTTTAATAATCAGCAATTGTAACGAATGAATATTTTGAAAAATATCTTGCTCTTCTGCTTTTTTTACATCTACTGCACTTTGTTTTCATATTCGCAAGAAACAGAAAAGAAGAGTAGATTTATTGAGCCAACCATAGAATCTGATGCTGCATTTGAAAAAGCTATTCAATCTCAGGAGTATGTTGTAGTTGATTTTTGGGCTGTTTGGTGCCGCCCATGCCAATTTTTCGCTCCGGAATTTGAAAAAATAGCGAAAAAGTTTTATAAAAAGGCTTCTTTTTACAAGTTAAACGTTGATGTATGTCCTGCTACCTCTATTAAGTATGATGCAAAAATGATACCCCTAATTGTCATTTTTAAAAATGGGAAAGAGGTAAAACGTTATGTTGGGCTAACTGCCAAAGAAAGAATTATCTTTGATTTGGAGGGAATAATGAAAAAGTAAGGGTTTTGTCTCAGTACTAATACTCTACCTTAAACCTCTTAAAAATTTTGTCATTATTAATAACCTCTAAGGCTTTTAAGAAGCCGTCGTCTTTCATCAAATGGATTTGGTAGGCATCTCCATACCCAAAAAGATTTCGGGCAAATTCGTATTTCAACCTGTCAATAATAAACTCATTGGTTTTTTCTACATTACGCAAACGGAGTGTTTCATTGAAGGAGTCTGTAACATAACTAAGCAACATCTCTTGCCATTGCTTATCATTTTTCAAATCTTCTAATGAATGATAGAGTGAGTCTAATTGATTCGCTTTATCTTTTACAAACTGCTCAGCGCGATTAGAAAACCTAAAGGGGATAGAATCTTTAACGCCTTCTTTCTCTGCATAATTCATAAACTCTTGCCAAAGGTTGTCGGTAATTTCAAAATTACGTTTAAAATCATCAATAGTAGGGTACTCCGATTTTAATTGTTCTCTATTTCTTTCCATATAATCCAAGGGAAAACCATGCAGTACACCTTTTCTAAACATTTCCATAAACAATGATGAATATTTTGAAGTATCCAACGGGATAAAGATATCGGGCATAATTCCGCCTCCTCCATACACTGTTCTTCCTTTAGCTGTTTGATATTTAAGCGAATCGGGGAAACTAATACTATCTGCGGTTAAAAGTTCTCCATGTTTCGACCGGTAGTTCAGGTCATCAAAATAGCTATCTAAACCGTCGTCGTAGGGACGTTGAATACATCTTCCGGAGGGGGTGTAGTATTTTGATATGGTAAGGCGAATTTGTGAGCCATCGGGAAGATAGATTGGTTTTTGCACTAACCCTTTTCCGTATGTTCGTCTTCCCATCACCAATCCGCGGTCCCAGTCTTGCACAGCTCCGGACACAATTTCGCTGGCAGAGGCAGAGGCTTCATCAACCAAAATTACCAATTTCCCTTTTTGAAAGTCTCCTCTATTGGTAGATTTGAACGATTCGCCTGTTTTTCTAAAGTTATCGGTATATACTATCATTTTATTAGGGCCGATAAATTCATCGGCAATTTCAAAAGCGGCCTGCAAGTATCCGCCTCCGTTGCCGCGCAGGTCGAAGATTAGATTTTTCATTCCGCGTGCTTTTAATCGAGTCATTGCATCGCGAAGCTCTTGCGTAGAGGTTTGTGCAAAGCGTTCTAAACGAATATATCCGGTATTTTTGTCAACCATAAAATACACGTTAATACTGTTCATTGGAATTTTGTCACGTGTAATATTAAACTCTAACAGCTCAGGTTTTTTCCCTCTTTTCACAAAAACGGTTACTTTTGTTCCTTTTGGCCCGCGCAAGTGGTCTTGTACCCACTTGTTATTCACATGTTTTCCGTGCGCCGTAGCGGTGTCCACCCTAATAATTTTGTCTCCTGCTTTTATCCCCACTTTCTCAGAAGGCCCGTTAACAATTACTTCAATAATATTAATGGTGTCTTTTACCAATTGAAAAGTAACGCCAATGCCGTCGAAAGAACCTATGAGGGGCTCATTGGCTTGTTGCACATCTTTTTTTGAAATATAAGAGGAGTGAGGGTCAAGCTCTTTCAGCATCTCAATTACCCCCTTTTCTACTAATACATCAAAATTTACAGTATCTAAATAGATGTCGTTAATTTGCCTTAACAATTGCGACATTTTTTGGTTATTAACTTGATAAGTAGGGTTTTGGCTAAAAGCAGCTACGGAGAGCAGAACGAATAAGAAGAATAGTTTAATTTTCATATTTATAACATTAAAAATTGTAATTATAAACGCTGACTTGGCGGTTTTCGTATAGTTTCGATTGAAAATGATTTAAAATTATCGCCTCAAACTATTTTTTCCCCATTTCTTACTGTTTGTAATTAAATTTAAAGGCACTCCTAGTAATTTACTCGCTGATATGCAAAAATATACTTCTTTAAAACACCGAAGGTGTTTCATGTTGATAACCCCGTGCAATTCGTTTCATTCTTGAAGAAAACATGCTTAATAAAAACAAGAAAAGTAATGTCGGACAAAAATCGGGCTGCTTAATCTTCTTTACAATATGTGCAGATACGAACAAATTGTGCGATTAAAACTTTTGCCAATAAAAAAAGTTTAGAAAAAATACGAAAATAAAATACTAATAGATAGATAGAATTATTAAAAAGTGGTTGTTGGGTAAAAAAATTATAGTATTTTTGTCGGACATTAACTAAAAAATTATGAAATCCATAGTATTGAAATTAGCCATGCTTCAAAATGTTACCATAATACAAAACTACATATCTCTCCCACGCATCTTAGCTCTTATCTGTATCCTGCTATATAGTACACAGTGGGCAAATACCCAATCTGTTACCCTTGACCCCACCTTTGGACAAGATGGAAAATTAATAATTCCTGAAGCAGCGGAACTTCTTTTTTTAGATTTCGATAAAAAAGGTAATATTATTGCTTTGGGTAAAACTTTTGTGTCTTTTAACAGCCACCTAACGATTGTAAAAACAAGCGCAGATGGAATAATGGATAATAGTTTTGGTGAAAATGGCATAGTTAGACTTAAAGGTTATTCAGCCAGTTGGCCATACGGTTTAAAAATTACAAAAGAAAATAAAATATTGGTGCGTGGAAATGCAGCAGAATATGAATGGAAGGCAATTTATCCCTTGCTTGTGCAATTTAATGAGGATGGCAGTATGGATGAAAATTTTGGGGATAACGGAAAAATTATTCTTAATTATGACAATTTAATAAATTTAGAACATGATGATTTTATTTTGACTACGAGTAATTCTTTCATTTCAAAATACAATTATCAAGGCGAAATTGACGTAACCTTTGGAGAGAATGGAAAGCGTTTTGTTATTGTACAGTTTCCTCTATAAATTTTTGAAAAACATTTTTATCCGTCTGTGTGTAATTAAAAAAAATCATGTTAATTTACTGCATAATTTACTAAATCATTAAATCAAATGAAAAGAATTTTACTCCTTTTAATAATATTGTTTACAGCAAACATAATCTTATTTGCTCAAAACCGCTCTATTACGCGCGGCGCAACGCCTGGCGAACTATACTTAACAGGAACATGGTATTGCACTTACAATTCATTGGGAATATACGATACTATACGCAATGCTATTTACCATATTACAGAAAATGGGAAAAAATTAAACATTCAATATGACTTTGATCGCTTTGCAGAGTTATATACACCCCCAGGAATTATAATGCAACCGCAAACTATTATTGCTGATGCAACGCCTGGTGTTATTTATAGTATATGTACATATTATAAGGACAATTATGTCCATACGCAACTTTGGATAAGTTTCGATTATGGAAAAAGTTGGATATCTAGGGAGGAAAATATAGGTAGCAATGCCTATTATGCAGCTAATGTTGAAGGTCTAATCTATAAAGTGTTTTACTCTCCATTTTATGAAAGTTCGGATTATGGAAATACCTTTTCAGAAATAGATTATACTCCGGGCGGTAGTGAGCCGGGTTTACAAAACGGAGAGGGTTTTAGTTTATGGTCTCGGTTATTTCGATATTCATGTGATTTTGGTAAAAATTTTATTGAAATACCAATTGACAGCCAATTTGTTTTTGGCACAATAATGGGAAGGGCTCCTGATGTTTATCGTGGTGGTTTGCCGGGCGAAGTTTATGTTGATTCGTGGTTTCCGGATGATAGGTACAGAGTTTCGTTTAGTGCAGATACAGGGCAAACATTTCGTCATGTGTATTTTTGTGATGACTACGACCCTTATACTAATATATTTATGCCCATATTTATGTCGGACAGAGAGCCGGGCGTGTATTATATCATAAATCGCTATGAAGAGGAAGATACTAATCCATGTGGTTGGCACGTAAAGGTTTGCATTTATTATTATCGAGAATACGGAGAATTATTGGAGGCTGTTTTTTGTCATGATTTAACAAAAAAATATGAATTCGAAGAGATTATTTGTGATAATGCAACTTATCTTGAGGCAACTGTTAATCTTAATTCTGTTCAATTACAATGGATAAATACAGCAGATAATATTCGAGGATATCATGTTTTCAGAAACGGTACCCGTATATCAAACGAATTACTAACAGAACCTTCATATTTAGATCCGAATTTACTAAATGAAAATTATGAATATTTTGTAAGAACGTATTATGAAGAAGGCTGTGTGTCGGATAGTTCTAATCATGTAATGGTAAAAATTGGAGTAGGCATAAAGGAGTTTGTAGAATTAGATAACATTGCTATCTTTCCTAATCCGACAACCGGAAAGTTAGAAGTTGAGAGTAGTAATTTGCTGATAATGAACATTGATATCTTTGATATTTATGGCAAAGAGCTATCATCACATCATCTCCTCGCCTCGTCATCTCATCAAAAAATAGATATTCCGCACTTGCAAGCGGGAATATATTTTGTAAGAATAACAACAGAAAAAGGGATAGTTACAACAAAAAAAATAATAAAATATTAACTAATAAACATAAAATCATTTTGAAGAAACTCTTTTTCATTTTATTAACAGGTTTCCTTACCTTTTTTGCTAATGCCCAGCAATGGGTCAATTTTTCGAGTTCGGAATCAAAAGCGCCCGAACTTAATCTATTAACTTCTAATGCTCATACGGTTAATTTTGAAATAACCATTCCGGGTTTATACACTATAGATACTGTGGTAAACCAGGTTGCTTTTACGCGGTTGATACTTCCTAATGGCGGAACTGTGAATTCTGCAGGTTCACCTGAAATTCCCGTACTCAAATATCAAATTGCAATTCCCCACTGCGATGGAGTTGAAGTGGCATATAATATCGGTTCGCGCCAAAGCATGATCTCATGCTGGGTGTATCCTGTGCCGGAGATAGTGTCGGATGGAAATGGAAATCCTGTAGAGCAGTTTGCCTTTGATGTTGTTGCTTACTCGCAGCCACGCTCATCTGAACCAACGGCAATTATCTCGTCTTCAGGTGCGCTAAGAGCGCAACGCTATGTTGAAGTTGCCTTTTTCCCTGTGGAGTTTTGTCCTGTTACACGACAACTGTCGGTAATAGACCAAATAGAAATTGCCCTCACTTTTACTAATCCGCAGGGCGAGTTAAGGCAAAATACAGGCATATTTAACAAAGTTGCCGCAAACACTTTTATCAATTATGACGACAACGGTATAAGCGCGATAGTGAACGATAAGGCATTTGAAAAAACAAATTTTACACAAGGAAATGTGCAATGGGTTACCCTTACTGATACGGCTATGGCTTCTCAAATAGTTTGCGACTATTTAATTATCACTGTTCAAAAGTTTTTCTCTCCGCAAAATATTGATTTACAACGCTTAGCTGAGCATCGTGCCTTTTATAACGGATTTGACGTTACTATTTTAAATGTGAACAATATTTTGTCGTTACCTTTTTATTATGAAGGAAATCCTGACCCACTCGGAAATCCAGATAAATACATCAAAGAGCAGAAGATGCGGACGTTTATTCGGCGCGTTTATGAGGGTAATATTGACCCCGTTACCGAAGACAGTAAATTGGCTTATGTTTTATTGGTTGGGGATAATTATTCAGAGAATACGGGTATGCCTACCTCAACGAATCACGATGTTTGGAATGCGTATTTTACTGAAAAAGTTCCTTCCGATTATTATTTCAGTTGTGTTACTAGAGATGCAACCGGCAAATATGATGATATAAGTGACTTGTTTATAGGCAGATTTAGTGTTGAAGATAATGAACAATTATACAATATGGTGCATAAAACCATTTATTATGAAACGGAGTACAGTTTTGAATCTTGGCGTAATAATATGGGATTTGTTAATGGAGATTTAAATACGTCGTTTGGTTATATAAATTTATACAACAATCGCTTAAAGAATTTATTAAATGGGAGCGGATGGGATTATTCTATAATAAATTTTTTTGAAGAAAATGGTGCAATCAGAGAGCCTACTCTAAATTTACTAAATAATGGAGCTGTTTTTGTTCAATATTTGGGGCACGGAAATGCAGTAACTTGGGATGGTAACATAACCATGTATTACTTAATGTCGAATCTAACTAATGACAATAAAGCGCCATTTATAAATGCTATTGCGTGCTCCACAGGACGTTTTGATAATGGGTGGGAGTGTTTTGGGGAATATATTACTCGTGAATCGCCGACAAGGGGCGCAGTAGGATATATTGGTGCTTCGCGTGATATGCAAATGGTACTAACAAATTATGTATCTTGGTCTTTATATTATGAAATATGCTATCTCTATTACTTACTCAACAATATTTCAGTGGCTGGTGAATTGATGCATACTTCAAAAATTAATGGATTAGGATTTCCATCAGTAAACAAATTTACTTTCAACCTTTTTGGCGACCCTGCACTAAACATCTTGGCAACTGGCTTTAAATGTGTGCGAAAAATAACCAATCAAACCCAAGTAATCAACTATGCCTACGAAGTCCCCGATGATTGCATCCTGTATATCCACGAAAACGGCAAACTTATCATTGAAGAGGGCGGCAGTTTGGTGTTGGGTAATCGGGTGCAGGTTATCGGCATAAACAACGAGATAGAAAATGCCATCCACGTAAAAGGCGGCGGGTTTACAGTGGGGCAAGATGTAGTGTTTCAGGATTTGAGCGGAGGGATTTTACTGGAAAAAGCTGGAGGAGGGGCATCTTATGATAATCATAAAACCTATACTATAAGCCATAGTACTTTTAATAATACTCCACTTAAGCATCGCGGCACCCGGTTACATGTA
>Ga0209737_10000697_pt1 | contig 26247 bp, 20 predicted proteins | sample TergutCu122P3_FD_187284 | JGI IMG/M metagenome (GOLD analysis project Ga0209737, IMG submission 187284) | Cubitermes ugandensis P3 segment gut microbial communities from Kakamega Forest, Kenya - Cu122 P3 (SPAdes) (version 2) | ecosystem: Host-associated > Arthropoda: Insects > Digestive system... | reverse complement strand
CAGCCTTGACGGGGATCGATCAAAGCGGAAAAATGCTCCAATAGTGAACTGCTCATTGCCGTATCCTCCTTGATAATCCAGTGAATCATAGTCTGCCTGACAAGCACAAAGAACCACTACATGCCCACCCTCTCCTAGCCTGGCTCCTCAAATGTCAACTACTTTTTCAAGCGATTGCCCTGAGATTTGGGGTGTTTACATTTGACAGGATGGGGAATAAAGGCGAGTGTTTTGGTTGGGCGCACGGGCGCCATGCGGGATGTTGTAAAGTTAGGATTTGGGTTATGATGCGACGACGAATCATGGCGATAGGCTTGGCGGGTCTGATGGCGTTTGGGTGTACGAGGATGTATGTGCTTCCCGATGCGCCGCCGGAATCTGAGTGGGTGGTGGTGGCAGCGCCGAAGGAAGATCCGGAGGTGGCGATGCGCCGTTATCTGGATGCCAAGCGCGGGGCGATACAATGCTATGCGGCGCTTGCTTCGGAGGACTGGGGGGGGGCACTTTCGTGGATGACCCAGGAGACGGTCGCTGCACTGGAGGCGGCATCTGGCGGTGAGGGTGCGCGTGCCGCGCTTGAGTCGGGTGTTTTGCTGATCGAAGGTATAGAAGTTCCATTTGACCCGGTGGAAGATGTGTTTATCCGTAATTTGAACGATATTCGCGACGAAACAGAGGGTATTGTCGATGACGAGACCGAGTCGCGCAAGGTTTTGTATGCGGTGAGCGGTTCGGGCGAGAGCCGGGCGGTCATTCTTCTTTTGGAGGATGGGCGCTGGCGGGTTCACTGGCCGTCATTGCAGCCCGCGAATCTGACGGAATAACTCAGGGCATGGGTTTTGGGGTATTTCGTCACCTGGTTAGGTGGAGATACCCATGCTTAGTGACCGATGCCTCATGACAAAACAGGGGGATGAGTGGGTTGGGATTGTCGAATTAATATGGCGCCAGGGGGCGCGCTGGCGTTTTGTTGCCTGGATTGCGGGCATCATCTTGGTACTCGAAGCCTTTCGCCTTTCACAGATATCGTTTTGGCATTTTAGTTTTTGGGAATACCTCGTGATGTTTGTGAGTGCGATCGTGGCAGTATTTGCGTTTCTTCAGTCTGCCAGGCGGCTTGTTCGGCGTGCGGTTGTGATTCGTCTTCCCCGCCAGGAGCCTGTTTTCGACGATGTGGGGCAGATTGCCGGCGTGCGTCAGAGCATTTTGCTTCCCGGCGAAGAGGGTAAGTATGATCATTATGACGCAAGTCGTTTTTCGCACATCGTTTTTGGTCTGATCGATTACCCGTGGCCGGGCCGAAAAGATGTCTCGATCGATGCCTATGCACTCTATCTGGCCGAACACGATGGCACGCCTCACGCCATTGTCGAGGCATCGTTTGACAAGTATTCCTGCTTTGCTCTGGCCCGGCGCATTGCAGTTTTGACAAAGATTCCGCTCATTGAGCTTGGCAAGGGCCAGCCGTTTGTCAGCGTTGCGGGCGATGTGTAGGGAGGTACTCTGGTGGTAGTGGTTCGAAGTCAGGATTTGTCGACGCTGAAGCGCGTGACGTGGGTCGGTGCAATCGTCAACGTGGTTTTGTCGGTATTGAAACTGGTGGTGGGTTACCTGTTGCGATCTCAGACCATGATTGCCGACGGGATTCACAGTTTGTCGGATTTGATTTCTGACGTGGCGATCCTCGTGGGGGCCCGTTTTTGGTCTGCCCCCCCGGATGCGGATCACCCTTATGGCCATGCTCGCCTTGAGAATCTGGTCACAGCTTTTATTGGGGCGCTTTTGTGTGCGGTAGCCGTTGGGATTGGCTACGATGCGATAGGCAGTTTTATGCAGCAGGAAACGGCCCTGAGGGCAGGTTTTTGGGGCATCATCGTGACGGCTGGTTCGCTGGTTGTTAAGGAGGTGCTTTACCAGTGGACAGTTTATCATGCGAAGCGGATCCACTCGGCAGTGCTTCATGCCAATGCCTGGCACCACCGAAGCGATGCGCTTTCATCGGTGCCGGCGCTCATTGCCATCGTTCTGGCAGCCATTAACCCCGACTGGTATTTCATCGATGCCATTGGGGCGCTGGTGATATCGGGGATGCTTCTTGTCATGGGCGGCAAGATATTGCTCAAGGCGTTCTCAGAACTCATTGACAAGGGACCATCGCCCGAGACCTGTGCACAGCTTGCGTCTTTGGCCCTTCAAGTCGAAGGCGTCTGTGATGCGCACGCCATTCGAGCCCGGCAGTTTGGATCCAGCCTCATCGTCGACCTTCATATCGAGGTGGATCCCGATATGTCCGTGCGAGTGGCCCATGACATCAGCGAGGCGGTCCAGAAAAAGCTGGTCGATGATGGCCCCAATATTCATGAGGTCATCGTCCACATCGAGCCAAAGGGCGAGGGGTAGATTTTTGTGGGGGAGCACTGCTCCCCACACACCCTGCGCGCCTCCCCTGAAGTGGAGGTGGCGGCGAAGCCGACGGAGGGGTGTGCGCATCGCTTGTGGGGAGGGGGCGAAATGCGCCATAAACATTACTCACCCATTATCAATACCGCCAAAGAACTGCCGTTGTTGTTCATGTGCCCTTGTCGTTTCGTAGGCTAACCATGCCCGGCGCACACGGTCACTCGAATCCTACGCTTGATTCGGTCCCGTTTGTGCAGTTGCTGCCAATTGTTCGATAAGTGCAGGCAGATTATCCCGTATTATTTCCCAAATTAATAGAAACTGAATGCCTTCGTAGTCGTGAACAATGCGATTGCGCAACCCATAGAGCTTTTTCCAGGGCACATGCGGATGCACAGCCTGATATTCTTTGTCCAGTTTACTCGCCAGTTCTCCCATCTGACTCAAATTGAAGACACATGCCTCAATGAGCAGTGAATTCATTCGAAACTCGTCGTAGGACAGACCATCACAATACAGCATAATTTTTTTGAGCATACCGAATGATCTTGCCAACGATGATGCTATTTTTCATAAATCACCGTGCCTGTCTTCTCAATATCTAATAAAATAGATGCGTCCGTGCCGATATGACGTATATCTATCATGTCAACCTGACGTTGAATCGCTTGCATGGCATCTTCGATAAGTTCCACAAAGTCTAACCCACACAAGCCGCTGTCAACAAGGATGTCTATATCGCTATTGGCTGTTGCATAGCCTTTGCTATGTGACCCAAATAAGATGGCCTTCTTTACGCCATGCAATGCAAAGACAGGTGACAGAAATTCGGTGATCATGCTTACCGAGAGGATTGGCTCTTCATGATCTGCATGTTTAGCTTCCATGGCGATCTCCATTGATATTGCAATCAGGCTTTCATCAAAAAAACCGAAAAAAGCGGGGCGTTGCGGGGCCGGCGACTGAGGCCCCGCATAGGGGGTAGCCGCGTATCGGCATGTAGGGGCGGTTCGCGAACCGCCCTTATGCCGATAGCGGCGCAGGGGGCGCTGCCCCCTCAATCTTCCGGCTCAAGGGGCTTTGAGAAGGCGCATTTGGGGCAGAGCAAGGCGGACGAGCGAGCTTGTCGGACGATCTCCAGGTGACTTTCGTGGCAGTTTTCGCACATCTGCGTGGTGGGTTCGTTCCAGGTCGAGTAGGTGCAGTCGGGGTAGCGGTTGCAGCCGAAAAAGATTTTGCCGCGTTTGGTGCGTTTCTGGACGAGTTTTCCGTCGCATCCGTCGTTGGGGCAGGCGACGTCGAGGGGATAGGGTTCGGTGTGTTTGCATGCCGGGTAGCCGGCGCAGGCCAGGAAGCGGCCAAACTTTCCGGTTCGGACGATGAGCTGTTTGCCGCAGTCTGAGCATGTGCCTTTGACTTCGAGGGTCTTTTGGCGAGGCTCAATGGTTCCGTCTTCTTTGCGCGCGAACTCCATCGTGTTTTTGCATGCCGGGTAGTTGGAGCAGGCCAGGAAGTGTCCGTTTTTCCCCCACTTGATGACCATTTCGGACTGGCACTTGTCGCACGTGAGGTTGGTTTTTTCGGCCTCTGTTTTGACATTGCGCATGTCTTTGGAGGCTTTGTCGAGTGAGGCTTTGAAGGGGGCGTAGAAATCGGCGAGGGTTTGGACCCAGTCGGCTTCGCCCATGGCGATTCTGTCGAGTTTTTTTTCTGTATCGGCAGTGAACTCGATGTCCATGATGTTTTTAAAATTTTCGATCAGCAGGCCCGTCACCAGTTCGCCGAGTTCGGTTGGGAGCAGCGAGTTCTTGACGGTTTCGACGTAGCCCTTGTCCTGGATGTTTGAGAGCGTCGGGGCGTAGGTGGAGGGGCGTCCGATCTGGCGGGCTTTGAGTTCGGTCAGGAGGGCTGATTCTGTAAAACGCCTTGGGGGTTGTGTAAAACACTGCAGTTTGTCGACGCTCCGGCAGGTCAGCGTTTCGCCTTCGCGAAGCGGCGGCAGGACTTTTTCCTTGCCATCGCTGCCCTCGTCTCCTTCAGTGGTTTCGGCGTCTCCGCTTCGTTTGGTGTCATCCATGACGCGCCGGTATCCGTCAAAGACGCGCACCGAGCCGGAAACCCGGTATTCGAGCGCGCCATTTTCGATGCGGACGGTGGTCACGTCTGAGATGGCGGGTTTCATTTGGGAGGCCACGAATCGGCGCCAGATGAGGGTATAGAGCTTGTACTGATCGGGCGTGAGGTAGGGTTTGACGGCGTCGGGGGTTCGCGTGACGCTCGTGGGGCGGATGGCCTCGTGTGCGTCCTGGATGTTTTGAGCGTCTTTTTCCTTCTTCTTTTTCCGTTTTTTTTCGGCATCGCCCTCGGCATCGTGGGAGACGGGCGCGGCGGGCAGGTAAGCCGTGCCGAACTGCGCTTTGATGTAGTCGCGGCACTGTGCGGCGGCATCGTCAGAGATGCGTACGGAGTCTGTTCTGAGGTAAGTGATGAGGCCCGTTGCGCCTTCCGGGCCGAGATCCACGCCTTCGAACAGTTTCTGTGCCAGGGACATGGTTTTGCTGGATTTGAATCGAAACTGGGTGGAGGCCGTGGCGCACATTTCGACGGTGGTAAAGGGCGGACGGGGATAGGTGAGGTTGGGTTTTTTCTCGATTTTTTTAACGATAAACGGGGCCGCCAGGGATTGGCTCACATAGGCGGCGGCTTCCTGTTCCGAGGTGATGACCCCGTTGGGGTGATGCTTTTCGACGCTGGTGGCATCGGAGTAGATCGTGCGTGTGGCATCGGCGACGAGGCGGGCATCGAACTTTGCGCCTTCCTGAGAGGCCAGGCGGGCCAGGATTTCCCAGTATTCCTTTTTGAGGTAATTTCGTATGGCGTTTTCGCGGTCGACGATGAGGCGAACCGCTACCGACTGTACCCGGCCGGCAGAGAGGCCCCGGCGGACTTTGTCCCACAGGATGGGGCTGATCTGGTAGCCGACGAGGCGATCCAGTACCCGGCGTGCCTGCTGGCTGTCGTAGAGTTCCTGGTTGATCTGGCTGGGCTGGGCGAGTTCTTTGTCGAAGGCTTTTTTGCTGATTTCGTTTGGGCGGATGCGATAAATCGGCGGCGCCTTTTTGCCAAGAGAGCGGATGATTTCGGCCACATGCCACGCAATGGCCTCGCCCTCCCTGTCGGCGTCTGTTGCCAGGTAGACGACATCTGCCTCGCTGGCGCACTTTTTGATTTCGGCGATTTCCTTCGTCTTTTTGGGGAGCGTGACGTATTTCGGCGCAAACCCCTCTTCGATGTCTATGCCCAGCGATTTGGAGGGCAAATCCTTAATGTGCCCGCCGCTGGCAATGACTTTGTAGTCGTTGTTGAGGAAGTTCTGTATCGTCTTAATTTTATTGATTGACTCAATGATAATGAGCGGCTTTCCCATGTTTCCACCTCTCGAAGTGCCCGTGCGGCTGTCGCCAAAATTCCCGGGGCGCTTTACCGCATTGATCTTAAAAATTCAAATTCTTGTCTCGGCAGGGCGTTGCCCTGCGCTCGTATTGTGTTGCCCCTGTTAGGGCAGGTGTTGTGTTGTATCAGCTGTTGCCGTTGCGATTCCTGTAGGGGCGAATAATTATTCGCCCCTACGGTTGCTATTGCCCTTCTGGGGCATGACATACGGAGCGTATGGCAACGCCATACGCGGTTTGATGTGAGGATACGCCCTGACAGCTCTCAAGGTGTGGCTTGTGTTTGCGTGCGGCAGGCCGGATTTGCTGTTCGCTGCGGCAGCCGGAGCAGGCGGTAAAAATGTATGCAAATGTGTGTCAAACCCGCATAAAACTTGGTCTTTATTGAGTTTCTCAATTGCCAATGCGGTCAGAGTGAGGCACAACAGCGGGTATGTGGTGACCTGGAAGGGCGGCGGGCAGGGTGCGAAGTATTGAGCCGGCATTTGAGAGAGGCGTCGAAGGAGAATCATGAAGCATACGAGGGTGGTCCATGGCAATATTGTCCATGCGCCAAAATTTGGTGAGCTTGAGATACTGCAGGGCGGGTATATCGTCGTGGCGGAGGGTGTGATTGCGGGTGTTTATGAGGTTCTGCCCGAGGTTTACAGGGATTTCCCGATAGATGATTTTGGCACGTGCCTCGTCATGCCTGCGTTTGCCGACGTCCATATGCATGCGCCCCAATACCCGATGCTTGGGATGGGGATGGATCTGCCGCTTCTGGACTGGCTTAACACGTATACGTTCAAGGTGGAGTCGCGGTTTTCGGATCCGGACTATGCGCGGGAAGTGTACCGGGCGCTGGCGCGGGATTTGATCCGCAAGGGGACGACGCGCGTGTGTGCGTTTTCGTCACTTCACCGGGAGTCGACGATAATTCTGATGGATGAGTTTGAGCGCGCCGGGGTGACGGGTTTTGTGGGCAAGACCAACATGGATCGCAACAGCGTGCCTGAGCTTCAGGAGACGACCGAGTCTTCCATTCGCGATACGCTGGCATGGCTTGAGCAGTGCGGGCAGTTTCGGTCTGTCAGGCCCATTCTGACACCGCGGTTTACGCCGTCCTGCACGAATGAGCTCATGCAGGCCCTTGGCCAGATTGCCGAATCGCACAAGCTTGGCATCCAGTCGCATTTGTCGGAGAACACCTCCGAGATGGCGTGGGTTCGGGAGCTTCATCCGGATTGCTGCCAGTATTGGGAGACGTATGCCAAGTATGGCCTGTTTAATGCGCGCACGGTCATGGCGCATTGTGTGCATTCAGACGCGCGGGAGCGCCAGGCGCTTAAGACGCATGGTGTGCTGGTGGCCCATTGTCCTGATTCCAATACCAATCTTGTCAGCGGCACGGCGCCCGTCCGGCGCATGCTGGATGAGGGGTTGTGGGTGGCTTTGGGGTCCGATATTGCGGGCGGGGCATCCCTCTCAATGATGGATATCGTGACGTCGGCGATTCGGGCTTCGAAGATTCGCCGCATAGAGAGTCAGTGGGAGGATAATTTCCTTACGGTGGCGGAGGCATTTTATCTGGCGACGAGTTCGGGCGCGCGCTACTTTGGCGCCGGGCCGGGATTTTCGGCGGGCGACAGGCTTCATGCCATCGTCGTCAGCGATGCCAGGCAGTATGGCACTGCAAGGCTTTCGCTGCGTGAGCGGTTTGAGCGTTGCTTTTATTTTGCGCATGAGCATGAGATTGTGGCGGTTTATAGCGAGGGCCGCCAGGTTTTATGATGCGGATGCTGAGGGGGAAGTCTCCCCCTGCGCCGCTATTGGGCCCGGGCCCAATACGCGGCTACCCCCTCTCTGGGGTTGGCCCCAGACCCCCGGCGGCGGTTACCGTTGTCAGGGTGCCGCCTGGGCATGGTGAGGTGGTCGTTTCGGTGAAAGGAAGGCTTGATGCCAGTGGGCGGACGCAGGCTGGTGGTGGTGCGGCAGGCGTTGGGAGAAGAATTATCGCTCAGGGTGTGGACACGATGCACACGTTTGCATTATGAGATGATGTCGTGCTTGTTCTTTTGTGCGAACTTGATAGGGAGAATTTCCTTGGTAAAGTTAGTCTACAGTGAGCCGAATGGCCGAGAGCGCTTCGTAGAGTTGGGGTTGCAGAACAGCATTGTCACGGTAGGGCGCAATGCGGACAGCGGCATACAGACGAACAATGCGTCTGTGTCGCGTGTCCATGCGATGATCACGTGCAAGGATGGCCGAATTTTTGTCCAGGATCCGCCCAATGCCCGTCCGACGAACGGCACGAAGGTGGATGGGATGCCCCTTCAGCCGGGGGAGATTCTTGAGCTGTTTGCTGGCAGCGAGTTGATTTGCGGCAACTTTGTGATTCGTGTGGTGGCGGATGCCAACGAGTCGGTGGCGAGGATGGGCGGTCAGCATGCTGCGCCTCAGCCACAGATGCAACAGCAGCCTCAACCGCAGCATCCCCCTTCCGCCCAGCCCTATGGTGCCCCCCGGGATCCTCGCTATGGCGGCGCACCGAATTACCCGGCGCAGCCGATTCAGCCTGTTCAGCCGCCAATGTCTGGCGGCAGTCCGATGGCCTCAGGGGGGGCTCAGGTGCCTTCCAGCGGCAATGCGGCGGCCTTTGTCAGCGGTGTCATGTCGGCGCCACCCAGCGGTGTTGCGCCGACGGCGAATCCTCAGTACTATGATGGGGGGGCCAATGCCCGGGCAAAGCGCGGTCCTCAGCGTGCACAGTATCCGACCCATCAGGGTCAGGCTGGCGCGGGGGGCGCTTCAGCCTCTCCGTCTGGCCAGGGTCATCCCCAGGTGAATCCGGCGATGCTTCAGGGGGGAGGCGGGGCACAGGAGGAGTTTGCCCGGCTTCGCGGGGAGCTTGATGAAGCACGCGCTGCGAATGCATCCCGCGAGGATGAGGTCAAATCGCTGCGCGAGAGGCTTGAGGAGCGCGAACGCTCGATTTCGGATTTGGAGAGGCGCTGCGATTATCATGACACGGTGGTCACTGGTCTTAATGGGATGATCGACAACCTCAAACAGCAGCTGGATCATCAGAGGGAGCAGCACAAGGAGTGCCAGCGGGATCTGGTCATGAGTGAGGAAAAGGCAGAGAACCTGCAGATCGAGCTGACGACGCTCAAAGAGACGCTTGAGTCCAAGGGAATGGCAACGAGCAATGCCGAGACGACGATTGCCAATCTGAAGGTTCAGCTGACGCAGAAGAATCGCCACCTGACGGAGCTGCAGCGGGAGCACGACCTGACCCAGTATGCGGTCAGGGAAGAGCGTGAGAATGTCGAGCGTCTGGAGAAGAGTGTCGAGGATCTCAACCGTCACCTTGAGGAGAGCCAGCGCCATTGCCGTGACATGAAGAAGGTCGTCGAGCAGCATGAGGCGATGTATGGCGATATGAAGAGCAACATTGAGGAGCGTGCGCGGGAGATACGCCAGCTCCAGGATGCGCTTCGTGCCAAGGGCGGCGGCGATGCTTCGGCGCTTGTGACCGAGCTTTCACAGACAAAGGAGCTTTTGGCGCGCCGGGCCAAGGAATGTGAGCGTCTGGAAGGTCTCCTTCGCAGCGCCGAGTCTCAGATTGCCAATGCCGGCAAGGGTGGTGGCGATGCTTCGGCGCTGCAGGCACGCGTGGCCGAGCTTGAGGCGGAACTTGCCACGGCCGGCGGCGAGTCGGTGCGGCAGCTGACAAAACAGGTCAACGATCTCAAACGTGAGCGCCGCGAGCTTAAGGAAGCTTTGGATGGCGGCGGCGGTCGATCCTCTGGTGAGGCAGGCGGCGGGCTGAATGCGTCGATGCTGCAGCAGCTTCAGGAGCTCTATCAGGGCATCAACGATGTGGTGAGCCAGTGGCGCGATGACCTCAACTCGCTTGAGAATTGCATCCATGATTTGCAGCGTGCCTTTGTGGCTTACGTCAAAATCGACGTTGCATCCTTATCCGGTGCGGACAGATCCCGCGTGGAGAATATGCTTCAGGACTACGACCCGAAGGTGATCTTCGAAGATATTGCAAATTTGCTTGATATGAATCAGAACTCTCTGGGAGAGGTCAAGGGTAAGCTTAAGGCGTTAAGGGGCGTGCTTCAGTCGAATGGCTAGATCTTTAGCCGGATCCGGGTGAAACGCCTTGTTTGTGTGACATATTGCTTGGAGAAAGGTGACTTATGGAAGGAATGCGGTCCGTCGTTTCCTCGGAAGAGGAAATTGAGTATTTGATTCGAGCGCGTTACCCGCTTCTTTATGTGACGAGCACAGAGGAAGAGCGTGTTGAGAGAGGATTGCGCCAGATTTGTGAGCGCCGCAACCGGCGCTTTGTCACCTGGTCCTGCACGGAGGGCTTCAAGGGAGGGGATGGCGATACGTTCAACGACATTCGTGATCCTCAGCGCGCGATGGAGCATATTTTTCGCTATGAAAATGATGCTGTGTTTATCATGCGCGATTTTCACCCCTATCTTTCGGATCCGCAGGTGACGCGCAGGCTTCGGGATCTCAGCCGCGAGTTCAAGACGAGCCGCTACAAGAAGCACGTTTTGCTGCTTAGCCCGACGTTTAAGCTTCCCAACGAGCTTGAGAAGGAAATCAGCGTCATCGACTTTGATCTTCCCAATCGCACCGTTATCAACGAACTTGTGCTTCAGGTCTTAAAGAGTGTTCCCGATGAACTCTGTCAGCAGGTTCGCAATGATCCCTACTTCCGGGAGCGCGTGGTGGAGGCAGCCCTTGGCCTGACAGCGGTGGAGGCATCGAACGTTTTTTCGAAGAGCCTTATCGTGGCGAGGGACTTCGATATCGATACGATCATCGAAGAGAAGAAGACGCTGATCCGCAAGAGTGGTCTGCTTGAGTTCTACCAGTCAGATCTTAAGCTTCGCGATATCGGCGGTCTTGAGATTCTCAAGAGCTGGCTCAAGACGCGCAATCTGGCGTTTAGTTCGAAGGCGCGCGAGTTCGGCTTGCCGCTTCCCAAGGGTATTCTCCTGATTGGCATTCCGGGTTGCGGGAAGAGCCTGACGGCCAAGGCGGTTGGTGCGCTCTGGAAGATGCCGCTGCTTCGCCTGGACGTGGGTAAGGTCTTTTCGAGTCTCGTGGGTAGTTCAGAAGAGAACATGCGCAAGGCCATCCAGACGGCCGAGGCAGTGGCGCCCTGCGTGCTTTGGATGGACGAGCTGGAGAAGGGCTTTTCGGGGACGAAGAGTTCCGGGTCGACGGACGGCGGTACATCGGCGCGTGTATTTGGTTCCTTCATCACATGGTTGCAGGAAAAGACGAGCCCTGTGTTCGTCATGGCCACGGCCAACGACGTTTCGATGCTGCCGCCAGAGTTGCTTCGTAAGGGCCGTTTTGACGAGATTTTCTTCGTCGATTTGCCCAGTCCTGTGGAACGAAAGACGATCGTCGAGATCCACATCATCAAGAAGAACCGCAAGGTTTCGGATTTCGATGTGGCTCGCATCGTGGCAGCCACGCAGGGCTTTTCGGGGTCCGAGATCGAGCAGGCGATTGTTTCCGCCCTGTTTGATGCTTTCGAAGCGAAAAAGGACATTGATACAGACAGCGTCGTTCACAGCTGCAACGAGATCATTCCTCTGTCTTACCAGATGAAGGAGAGGATCGACTATATGCGTGATTGGGCGAAGAGCCGTGCGCGGCGTGCATCGCTTGACGAAGAGACGGCGGATCTTGAGGACAAGCAGATACGGCATCTTGAGATGTAACGTAAGGAAGGGGAAACATGAGCCATTTTACGACAGTCGAAGCCAAAATGAATGACCTCCAGTGTCTTCTCGAAGCCATCAGCGATTTGGGCTACGAGTATGCGCATGCGGAGGAGGGGGTGAATGTTCGCGGTTACAATCAGCAGCTGGAGAAGGCCGATATTTCCATCAAGGTCAGCGGCAAGTACGATGTTGGCATCAAGGTTGGTGTCAATGGGTGTGAGCTTTTGGCGGACTGGTGGGGGGTAGAGGCGACGCGCGGCGTGACCGAGCAACAGTTTGTGAATCAATTGCAACAGCGTTATGCCTATCACAAGGTTCTCAAAGAGGTGAAGAAGAAGGGGTACACACTCGATATGGAAGAGACCAAGCAGGATAACGTCATAACTTTAACGGTGCGCAAATGGCAGTAAAACAGGAAATCGAATTTAGCATTCATCCCGATGGTTCGATCGAGATATCCGTCAAGGGTGCGAAGGGCGCAGGCTGCCTGGCGCTGACTCAGGAAATTGAGGAAGCTCTCGGCATTGTGAAGAATCGCACGTATACGAGCGAGTATTACCAGCAGGAAGAGACCGTGCAAACGACAGTTTCGGCTGGGATGGCCGGCGAGGAAGACAAGGGGTAGCACTTGAGTTGAGGGAGAAGCCGCTGCAATGACCAGGCCTGTCGATGAAGTATTGGATGCGTCAATTGTGTGCATGGATCTCGATCTTGGCGATGGCGAGGGGGCATTGCCGGGTTCGGGGTTTTGGCGTCTGGCTTTGGTGCGGCCTGATTTTACGGTGAGTTTGCCCGGGGCGCCAAAGGATGTTCATGTAGAGCATCCGGTGTGCCGGGATCATGGTGCTTTTGCCGAGGAAGTTGCGCGCCGCCATGTCCTGGAGGAATCCTCTGAGGGCAGCAGTTATCGGATTCCGCCGGAGGTGGACGATCAGATTTCGGAGTGCACGCCGCAGTTCATTCTTCGCAATATTTCGAAGCTGGAACGTTACCACGACTTGTCGCGCATGCTTTCATTCAACGAAGAGGCATTGCCGCTTGAGAGTGCGCTTGAGGCACTTGCTGAGGTTCGGGGGGCCCGCATTGAGCCGGTGCAATTTGTCAAGCTTCAGAGCGTCGAGATCGTCGAGGATTTTCGTGTCTTCCTGGAAGAGATTTTCTATCTCTGCCCGTGGGATCAGATTACGCGCCGTGCGCCCGACGAAGACAGCCCATGGCATATCAAGCACTCGCAGGCAAAGCTGGTGCAGTATCTGTTAGACCGCCAGAGCACACTGTTTATCTTCAGCGAGGATCGGACGACACAAATCGGCACAAAACCCTTTGTGCCTGACGACAAATCGTCCATGCCGCCGCCTGCATTTGGCGGATCATTTGCACCACTTTAGCGTTTTTTGTTTTCTTTTTTGTGGGGGAGCAGTTCCCCCACACCCCCTGCAATGCTGCGCATTGCTTGTGGGTGAAGTGGCAAAATGTCATTGCTTATGGTGACATGCCTCGTATTGCAGGCAGAAGAATCGCTATTTGATTGTGTCATGACCTAAGCTGAAAATGCTCTAAAACAATTTCACGTTATAGGGTGACATACCAAATTCCCCTCCTTTGGAGGGGTGCCCGAAGGGCGGGGTGGTTTATTCGCCGAATTTTCCTACGGTATCCCACAAGTCAGAAGTGGTGGATTTCTTCCTGCGTCGTACCAGCCTTCATTGGTGCCGGTGAACCTGGATGTCAGTGAGTTAAAAGAGCATGGGCTTTGGGCGATGATGGCGTTGATTTCGCAGTCCGCCTGGCATTGGGCATCTTTGCACAGCTTTTGGCAAGCTTCGCGTTTGGCCTGGATTTCGAGTTTGGGGCACAGTGCGACAAACCTTCCATGATGAGGCGATGGTGTCTTGTCTGGGCTTAATAGACGGTGGCAGGCTCTGCCCGCTTGATTCTCGACCTTTATATTGTATGACCTGCCCTGGTAGCGGACAACGACGCCAGGCTCATCCCCAAACTCTTCAGAGATAAAGACTTCGGCGTTGGTTTGACATTCTGTAAGGAACGACTCGTCATCGGGGCGGCACCTCGCCAGGCATGTTTCGTGAATATTTTCGCAGTTTTTGCAATTGTCAGAGTGTTTTTTGCAGCAGTCGCCATAATCTCTTTCGCAGTCGAAAGTAGATTTTTTGCATCTTTCTTTTCCAGAGTCAGTATGGCATGTTTGGCATGTGACGCCTTTTATTTCGCAGTGAGCCTTACGTTTTTCGCATTCGGTTTTATCATTTTTGCAGTGGTCATTTCTTGTGCAGTTCTCATGATGTCTTGCGCAATCACTTTGGCATATGCGAACATAGTTTGCATCAAGATGCACTTTCCTGCATGCAATGCTTTTTGCGTTGGCCATGAATTCTGAGCAAGACATTTGCTGCAGCTGAAACACCAAACTCGTGTTGTTATTGTTTGATTTGGGTGAAATTAATGCTTTGCATTCGCTGTTGGTCATGCGCTTCATGCAGAGATTTTCGCCTTCACCATTGACCTTGACATTTGCGGAGTTGCCTTGATATCGAACAACGAGATCGCAGCTTGAGGATGTGGAAGTGATATGGGTGTTGGCAGAGGTTTTGCAGCCCTGCATACATTTTTTGTCGTTGCCGCATAGTTCTGCACAGCCATCATTTAAGGCATGGTTTATGGCATGTTCTCTGTACGCAACCACACCCGATACCTCAGCTGTTTTCCCCTGCCATTCCACATAGGCGCTGTAGGCGTACCGATCTGCATGGGCCTGACCTGAAATGAAGCATGTCAGCATCGAAGCAATGAGAAGATATTTTTTCATGGTGATGTCTCCTGTGGATCACTGCAAGTCGAGAACCTTCTCACACTGTTACCAGACCAATCCTTTTCTTGGTTTGAATACCTGGTTTGCGATGAAAGTAAAAGGCAATCGCCCGAACCGACGATGTTAGCAGAAGCTTCGCAATTCTTTTGGCAATTTGCGATGCTTTGGGTTGCTTCGAGGCTGCGGCATAGCTTTTGGCAGGCTTCGTTCTTTGCCTGGGCGATAAGTTGTGGGCAGATTTTTATCTTTGAATCAGGCTTGTCTATTGGCGCTACGCGAGGTTTCTTTGCTTGTGAGTCGCTATTGGATGCCGCGCATTCGTCTCCATGAACGAGTTCCATGCAGGGTTCTTTGCCATTCGTAACCTTTACACCAGCAAATTGTCCGTAATACTGGATGACAAGATCACAGCTTATGCTGCGGTTAGAGCACCTGCTTTTGGTTTGAACAGTATTTATGCGGTTCCGCATACATTCTGCCATGTTGTCTCTGTCACATGGCTTTGCAGGTCTGGCTTCAGCAGAGGCTTTGCAGGTCTCTATACATTTTACGTCATTGTTGCAGAGCTTTGCACAGCCTTTTTGCAGAGCATCGTTGATGGCAGCACCTTCACTGCTGGGACTTTCACCTTGCACTTCGACGCTATTCCGCTTCCATTCGACCGTAGTGTTGCAAGTGACCCACCTCGCCTGCGCCTGGCCTGAGATGAAGAATGTAAGCAGCGAAGCCATCAGAAGGTACTTTTTCATGGTGGTGTCCTTTGTTGAGGGTATTTCCAGCTCAAGTTGTTGCGTCCAATTGTCTTGGAGACACGAGCTTCCTGCAAAACGCTTGCCATTCGCATGCGATGAAACCACCCCGCCCTTCGGGCACCCCTCCAAAGGAGGGGAATTTAGACGTTCACTTGCTCAACAGTTCATGGTTACGCACGTGGCTCCTGCTTTGACTTGAAAACGGTATTACCACGAGCGATACGTGCACCTCTCCGTCGGCTTCGCCGACACCTCCCCTAAAGGGGAGGCACGCAGGGGGTCTGGGGGAACAAGTTCCCCCAGAAGGCCGCATGCGACCGCGTATGCGCCCCGCCTTGGGGGGCGCATAGCGGGCGCCGCAGCCCGTATCCGAAGCCCATGGATGGGCTGAGGATAGGGCGCGCCCATAAAAAAATCCATGGCATTTTGGTGCTTTATGTTAAAAAGCTTCACGTAGTTTTTGCCTTTTAGGGCGTGGTGTAAGCGAGTGTGGTTGATTGGGAGATGACATTGGAAGCGAATGTTTTGCGAGAGAAGTTTTTGTCGTATTTTTCGGATTTGGGCCATGAGGTCGTGGCGAGTTCGGCGGTGGTGCCCAAGACAGACCCGACGCTTTTGTTTGCGAATGCGGGGATGAATCAGTTTAAGGATGTGTTTTTGGGCAATGAGGTGCGCAGCTACAAGCGCGCGGCGAGTGCTCAGAAGTGCATTCGGGCGGGCGGCAAGCACAATGATTTGGATGAGGTGGGGAAGGATGGCCGCCACTTGACGTTTTTTGAAATGCTCGGCAACTGGTCATTTGGGGACTATGGGAAGTCGGAGGCGATTCGCTGGGCGTGGGACTTTTTGACAGTGGTGCTTGGGCTGCCGGCGGCGCAGCTTTATGTGAGCATTTATCGCGATGACGATGAGGCGTTTGAGGTCTGGCATCGCGAGATTGGCCTGGCGGCAGATCGGATCGTGCGCTTTGGGGATGTTGCGCGCGGAGATGAGGAGAATTTCTGGAGCATGGGGCCGGTGGGGGCGTGTGGCCCCTGTACGGAGATTTATATCGACCTTCGCCCGGATTTGCCTTGTGTGTGGGGCCCTGGGTATCCCGAGGACCGGTATCTGGAGCTTTGGAACAACGTCTTTATGCAGTTTAACCGCAGCGAGGATGGGAAATTGACGCGTTTGCCGATGTGCAGCGTGGACACGGGCATGGGGCTTGAGCGCATTGCTGCGGTGATGCAGCATGTGGATTCGGTGTATGAGACGGATCTGTTTTCGCACATTCTGGAGGAAACGGCGCGTTTGCTTGGCCGTCCGATGCGTTCGGCAGAGATTTTGTCTTCGTCCGATGTGACGGCGTATCGCGTCATTGCGGATCATATTCGTACGCTGACGTTTGCGGTGAGTGAGGGTCAGCCGTTTTCGAACGATGGCCGCGGGTATGTTCTTCGCCGCATTTTGCGCCGGGCGGTGCGGTTTGGGCGTTTGCTTGGTTTTGATAAGCCCTTTTTGTATCAGGTGTCACAGGCGGTGGTGGATACATTCGAGGGAGCGTATCCAGAGATTGCACTGGTCGCGAAGCAGACGCAGGAGGTTATCCGAATCGAGGAGGAGCGTTTCTATGCGACGCTCGACAGGGGCATTGCGCGATTTGAAGAGGCGGCTGCGCGAGCGCAGGGCGGCGTGATGGATGGGGAGGGGGCGTTTACGCTGTACGATACGTATGGTTTCCCGCTTGATTTGACGCAAATCATGGCAGAGGAGCGTGGGTTGACAGTGGATGTGGCGGGTTTTGAGGCGGCGTTGATGGCGCAGCGTCAGCGATCCAGCGAGAAGGCGAAGTTTTATGTGGCGGTGAGTGCACCCTGGGTGATTCTGCATGAGGGGGAATCGTCCGAGTTTGCAGGATACGAGGCGCTTTGTCTGTCGTCGGAGGTGTTGCGGTACCGTTATGCGGACGATGTATGCGAGATAATATTTCGCAAAACGCCCTTTTATGCGGAGGGCGGCGGTGAGGTTGGGGATCGGGGCGTGATTGTGTCGGGCGACGGAGCGCTGACGTTTAACGTGCTGGATACGATACGTGGCGACGGTGGGATTGTGCATGTCTGCGAGGTCCGGGAAGGATTTGTGACGCCCGAAGTGATGGCCGGGGCGTTTGAGCTGATGGTGGATTCGGAGTTCAGGTCGGCGGTATCGGCGAATCATACGTGCACGCACCTTTTGCAGGCGGCGCTTCGTGAAGTCGTTGGCGAGGATGTGTATCAGGCGGGATCTTTGGTTCGCCCGGAACGGCTGCGCCTTGATTATACGTTTCCGCGAAGTTTGACGTGTGAGGAGCTGAGCCGGGTTGAGTCTCGCATCAATGAGATTATCCTGCGCGGTGTGTCTGTGCGGACGCATGCCGATGTGCCCATTGACGAGGCGAAGGCGATGGGGGCGATGGCCATTTTTGGGGAGAAGTATGGCGCGAGCGTGCGCGTGGTCGAGGTGGAGGGTGTGAGCGTTGAGCTTTGCGGCGGGATCCATGTGGAGAATACGCGCGACATTCAATTGTTCCGCATTGTCTCTGAATCCGCCATCGCCGCAGGGGTGCGCCGTATTGAAGCCGTCACTCGCCGGGGTGCAACGGGAATGTATGCGCAGGAGCGGAAGCTGCTGGAAGAGATTTGCCAGACAATACACGTTGACTCGAAGGAGCTTATCCTCAACCGCTTGTCGAAGATTTTGGAAGCCAGGGCCCAGCTTGAGAAGGAGGTCGAAGCGTACGCACACAAGGCTGCGCTGGCGTCAATCGCCGGAATTTTGCAGACGCGCCGGGACAGCGCCAAGGGGGTGGCGGTGTATGCGTCGCTGCTCGACGTTGGGGACAGGAAGGAGTTCTTGCGATATGGCGATTTGCTGCGGGATCGTATGGGGCATGGTGTTGCCATGCTTGGCGCGCTGATCGATGGGAAACCTGCGCTGACCTGCATTGTGTCGGAGAGCGCGGTCAAGGCGGGTTACCATGCCGGCCAGCTCGTGTCGGCGTGTGCGGAGATGATTGGCGGCAAGGGCGGCGGGCGCCCGCATGCGGCACAGGCCGGCGGCGTGGATGCCTCTAAGCTCGACGAGGCAATCGCCAGGATCTATGCGATTGTGGGATAGAACAACGCCATAGGGCAGACACAGGGGGCTGCCCCTACAGTTTTTTTGTGGGGGAACTTGTTCCCCCACACCCCCTGCGATGCTGCGCATCGCTTGTGGATGGGTAGCGAAGCCAGCCGCTCATCATGGCGAACAAAGGTTTATGGGCTTAAATCAGATCCTCTTAAACATCCGTCTGGTCTTTGGAGGAAGATTTCCGGTGCTGTTTGAGCTCGGGGGAGGGTGGCTGTGCTTCGGGTTTGATGCGCCATTTTTTGGAAGATTTTCGGTGCTGTTTGTATTCGGGGTGGTGCGTCAGGTTCAGCGACATGTAGATGTGTTTGTTTTCGTGGTCGAAGCCTAATTTTTTGAAAAAATTGATGGCGGCGTCATTGCGGGCATCGGTATCAATAAAGATCATGCGCGCGCCAAGTTCGATGAACTTTTCCTTCATGGCGGAGAAGAGTTCACTGCCGATGCCTGAGCGCTTGATGTCCGGGTCGACGCCCAGCCAGACGATATAGCCATATCGCCAGGCGCTTCGGCGCTTTTCGATGAAGCTGCCCAGGGCAAACCCGACGAGTTTATTGTCGAGCCTGGCGACGAGACACGTTTCGGTGTCGGAGGCGAAGAAGTTGACGACTTCGTACTCGTCCCAGGTACGATAGAGCGCGGGCCAGAGGCCTGCTTTGAACAGGCGCTCTCCCAGGTTGAACACGTCGGCCAGATCATCAATGGCCATTTCGCGTATTTCGATTTCGTCGAGGGGCATGGTGTTTTCCCGACGGCACCTGTTTTTCATGAGAATTTGCCTGAGCGTGGGTAGGCGTGTTGTGTGGGTAGGCGGTGCAGGGGGATTATCACCGGCATGATGCTCTGGCGTTTCTTAGCTGCTGTGCTGAATCGGCGTAGCCGAGAGCACTGAGTGTTTCGAAGGATTTGATGGCCAGATCGCAGTTTCCGATGCGCAGTCCGCTGACGCCCATCCTGTAGATGACTTCGTTTCTTGAGGGGCCCTGGGGGAAGAGCTTTAGGTAATTGCTGGCCTGGGTGATGGCTTCTCTGTCCAGACCGGCATTTGAGTCATCGGTGATGAGTTCTGCCAGCAGGGGTTCGAGCTGGGGGGCATTTGGGTAGCGCTTGAGGTATTCGAGGATGGCGGCGCGTTTGGCGGGGGCATCGTTGGCGGCGCGCCTTGCTTCGATGAACTGGAAGAGGCCATTTTGGTCGCTGGGCAGGATAAGGGTGGAGCCTGCGGAGGTCGATGCTGCACTTCCCATGATGGCGCGCACGCCCTCCTGGAGATCTTCGAGGTTGCGCTGCTGGATATCAAGCCGGTTTCGCATGGCGGCGATTTCGGCTCTTTCCTGTTCGAGTTCGAGGGCAAGCTGGACGTTTTGCTGTGCGACCCGGTCGTGGGTTTGTCCCTGGGCTTCGCCGAGTTCTTCGAGTTTTTTGTCGGCGCGCAGGATCATCTCAGTGAGCTGGGTCTGGTCGTTGTTGATGCGGCGCTGAATTTCGTTGAACTGCAGCTGCAGTGCCGCAACGTCGGCTTCCATCCTTTCGACGCGCGTGGCACAGACGAAGCCTGTCGTGGGGAAAGCAAAAATAATGATGAGCAGCAGGCAGGCGTAACGAAACCTCATGATACCTCCGGAAGACGCACCGAAACGACGCACCGAAACAGCGTACGACTACCATAAGAGCGGCCAGAACGACAAACGAAATCTGGCGAGAGCAAGTGTCCTGGGTTTGGTGTGAGCCGGATGTGGTTTGAGAGTCATTTTTGTGGGTGGTGGGGATAGATGTGGGGCCATTCGTGCTTGCAGGGGTGGGCGTGTTCGCGTAATATTTTGGGTTGTTTTGGGGTAGGTGTCCGGGATGTGCGGCGCGTTTACCTGTTCACGATTGGGAGTCATGGCAATGATGAGAAGAAAACGGGTGTTGGGTGCATTGTTGGCGGCGGCCGCTGGTTCTGTGATGTTTGGCGTGAGTGGCTGTCAGCCGCCCTGTGAGCCGGCACCTTGCCCGTATTGTGTGCAGACGGTTTGCGGCGCAGACGCTCCCCATGCTGCGCACGGGGCTTTGCAGGGAGAGGAGGCATTGGTGATGCAGGGCGAGGCAGCCTCTGGCACGAGGGTTGGCCTCAGAACGCGTGCGGAGATTGATGCGCGCTTTAAATGGAACAAATCGCGCCTTTTTGAATCGAATGAAGCTTTTGAGGCAGCATTAAACCGGCTTCCGTCTGAACTCAACAGGCTCGACGGCTGCCACACATTCGAGGATGCAGCGACGCTTAAGCAGTGTCTGGACATGTATTTCGAGCTTCATACCTCGGTCAACCGGTTGACGCTTTATGCCAACATGACGGTTGACACGGAGCCTTCGACGCAGACGCGCCTGATGCAGACGCGGGCTTTGTCAGTGTTGTCGATCTTAATGGAGAAGGCCAAGGGGATTCGCACGGGCATTCTGAAGATGACGCCAGAGCAGCTGGCGGCATTTTTGGCGGCTGAGCCGGGTTTGCAGGCATCCGAGGCGTATATCCGAAACCTCATGCGCCGATCGTCCCGCGTGCTGAATGCGGAGGCGGAGCGCGTGCTGATGCTTGCCGGTGACAATTTGTGGGCGGAGATAGATCTCAATGAGATTCCGTCGGATGCCGAAAAGGTGTTTGATTCGATTCGGATAGATATGAAACTGCCCGTTATCAGGGATGAGTCTGGCCATGAGGTTCAGCTGACGCTGTCAAATTACACCAAGTATCGCCGCAGTCCCGAGCGCAGCGTTCGCCGTGCCGCGGTCGAAGGTTTGATGAAGACGCTGATGGCATACGAGAATGTCTTTGCGAGTACGTATGTGGCTCAGCTGAAGCTGGATGTGCTCTTTGCCAGGGCACGCCATTACGACACGGCTTTGGAGGCGTATCTCGATAAGGATGATATCCCCGTATCGATTTATGAGAACCTTGTCCAGACAGTGAATGCCAATCTGGCGCCTCTGCATCGCTATGTATCGCTTCGCAAGCAGGTGATGGGAGTGGATACGGTGCATCTTTATGACATGTATGTGCCTTTGGCAGATGGGGTGCCCAGGCAATATACCTATGAAGAGGCAACGGCTTTGATTGCAGCGGCGCTTGAGCCTTTGGGCGAAGCGTTTGTGTCCCGGCTGAAGGAAGAGATGTCGTTGTCGTCGGGTTCGATCGATTTGTATCCGCACGCGGATAAGTCGAGTGGGGCGTATTCGTGCTCAGTCTATGGCATTGCGCCGTTTATTTTGATGAATTACCATGGTGGTCTTGATGATGTATCGACACTGGCGCATGAGTTTGGCCATTCGATGCACAGCATTCTGGCGATGGAAGCACAGCCGCCGGGGTCGTTCCACTATACGATGTTCTTGGCCGAGATCGCTTCGACGGTCAACGAGGCACTGATGAACGACTACATGCTCCGGCATGCCCAAACGGATGCGGAGCGGATCGATTTGCTGGTGCAGAAGCTCGAAAACATACGCGGCACGATTTATCGCCAGACACTATTTGCCGAGTTTGAGTATCTGACGCACACGGCGATAGAACAAGGCGAGGCGATACAGGCCCAGTGGCTGAGTGACCTGTATGCCACTTTGCTGAGAAAGTATTATGGGCCGGACTACACGATAGATACCGCCGACGGCCATGAGTGGGCGTACATTCCGCATTTTTACTACAAGTATTATGTGTACAGCTATGCGACAGGGCTTTCGAGCGCATTGTCGTTTGCCAGGCTCATTGCGGCTTCGCCCGAAAATGCGCAGCGCTATATCGACATGCTTAAGGCGGGCGGATCGAAAAATTCCGTGACACTGCTTCGAGAGGCGGGCGTTGATCTCTCAACGCCTGCGCCAATCGAACTGGCCCTTAAGGAATTTGACGAAACAGTGACGGCACTGGAAGCACTGCTGTTGAAACGATAGTTTTTTTGTGGGGGAGCATTGCTCCCCCACACCCCCTGCAATGCTGCGCATTGCTTGTGGGTGAAGTGGCAGAGGGTATCGTGTATAGCCCCATACCTCGCATGGCGAGCAGAGGCAACACTCTGCCTGTGTTTACACGTGCAGGAGGGGAATTTGGGTGATCTATGCTAGTTTGTCAGGCGAACGGCATTTCTTTTGTTTGCAGGGCGAGATATGTTGCCACAAACAATAACACTTGGCCCTTCACCCAAAGCGATACGTAGAGACAAGGCATGCCTTGTTTCTACAGCACAGGGGGTGTGAGGGAACGAGTTCCCCCACAGAAAATTGGAAATAGGAGCAGGCAATGACATCGGGTAAAAAAATTGCAGTGGGAAGTGACCACGCGGGTTTTGGGATGAAGGAGGATCTGAAGGCGTTTTTATCGGAGCTCGGGTACGAGGTTTTGGATAAGGGCACCCACGATACCGCGTCGACGGATTATCCAGACTATGGCGAAGCCGTGGGGTTGTCGGTGGTTTCCGGGGAGTCGGCCTTTGGTGTGTTGGTGTGCAGCACGGGGATTGGGATTTCGATTGCGGCGAATAAGGTGAAGGGTGTTCGTGCGGCGTTGGTGCACCATGCCTATGAGGCGATGATGTCGCGGCACCATAATGATGCCAACGTGCTTTGCCTGGGCGCCAATGTGGTGGGGCCGGCGATTGCGCGTGAAGCTGTGCGGGCGTTCCTGGCGTCGGAGTTTGAGGGCGGCCGGCACCAGCGCCGTGTGGATAAGATGATGCAGATTGAGGAACGCAACGAGTCCGATCCGTTTTCCTGCAAGTTGTAAGTGAGGGCCTGACCTTTGCCGGTGCGCATTTTTTGCATGGATTTTGCCGGATGCCGGGAAGGGGTTAGATTGTGGGCACGTTGTCTTGTAAGATGGCCAAATTTTGGGTAGGTTTGGTCTGCTCTTCAAGTTGGGGGCCAGCAAAGCGGAGTAGGGTACGATGAAACGTTGGGGTAATCTTATATCGGCTTTGGTTTTGCCTTTTGCGTTAAGTGGCTGTGTGAGCGGATCCACCTCGGATGGGCTCGAAGAGTACTGCCTGAGCCTGGATGAAGCCGAGCGTGCAGGTTTATCGATATGTGACTATTATGTCGATGCTGCGTTAAGGGCTTATTGTATGAGTCTGCCCGAGTCGGAGCGTTTTAGTCTGTCGATGTGTGCACCGTATGTGGTGGACGCCATCAAAGACTATTGCATGAGTCTGCCCGAGTCGGAACGTGCGACGCTGACGATGTGTGTGCCGTACCTGGATCCGGATCAGCCGGTCATTTGTACGGATAGCTGCCCTGAGGGTGAGTTGAGCTGCAGCGGGTTTTATACACTGGAATGCGCGCGCGGGACAAATGGCTGCCTGAGCTGGTCGGTGAGGCAGACTTGCAGCAGGCCATGCATTCATGGGAAATGTGGCGAAGCTTTGCCGGATTGCCAGGCGAAGCATGGTTCGCCGGCGACGCTTATCCAGGTGACGGATGGCGATACGATTTGGGCCATGGTCAGCGGGGATGACTGCAATCCGACGAAACGCAACCTCAGGATTCATGGCATTGATGCCCCCGAGTGTACGAAGATCCGAAATGCAGCCTATTACTGGGAATGCACCCCGGATTCGAAATATACCAACGACAACGAACCTTATGGTTATGAGTCATTTTTGAAGGCAAAGCAGCTGCTTGAGAGCGGACCCTTCACCATTACCTGCGATTCACCCAGTGCCGAAGGGGTTTGCCCAGTGGATGCGTATGGCAGCCGCCAGCTGGCATATCTGGCGATCGTCAACAATGGGGTTGAAGTCGATTTTAGCACCGAGATGGCGCGCCTGGGGTTGGCTTTCTCGTTTACGGCTTTTTCGTCATCGAAGCGGGCGGCGATTTGTGCCGCCCAGTTCGAGGCCCAGAACAAACGCGTGGGTGTCTGGTCACTGGCATCGTCGTTTAATGGGGTGATGGCGCTGATGAGCATGGAAAAGCGGCAATGGCTCAGGAGCAACCAGTCAATCTGCAATGCAGCGATAAAGTAGGGGCGATGCGTTAGCATCGCAGGGGGCGCTGCCCCCTCCAGCAGTTTCCCCAGGGGTTATCTGGTCGTAAATTTCAGGACAGGAATGAGCATGCTGGAGACGCCGATTCGGAAGGATTCTGGGGTCCATTGGAGGCATGTCATGGGGGCATCGTCGAGTGAGCACGCGCCGGCGGCGATATTTTCGTTGAGGAGCAGGATGAGGAGCTTGTTTTGCGCGTTGGCGGGGACGAGGCTCACGTAGGTGAATGCCTCGATATGGGGCAGCAGTGCCTCTGGGAATGTGGGTTCAGAGTCCATGGCGCCCTGCCAGTAGTAGAGGTGGCGATAGACGCTGCTGTCGTCCTTGCTGACGGCGACCAGCGGGGAGAGGGCAGGGGGTTCTGGCGCTGGCGGATCTTCCGGCGAGGCCGTGCTGTCTGTGATGCTTCCGGTCGTGTAGACGTTTTTGATGGTGGAGGCGCCGTCGACGAGGGCAGAAATGCCGGCGCATGGGGAGGCGCTGCAGGTGACGTGCGCGGTGGTGTAGGCGTTGAGGATGCTGGAGCGGTTGAGCAGTCCGACGAGTCCGGCGGTGTGTACTGAACCGCTGACGGTGCCGCGGCTGTAGGCATTGCGAATATGGGTGGCGTGGGTTGCCATGCCAACCAGGCCGCCGACCTGACTGGCATCGGGCGCCATGAGGTCAGTTTCGGTGTAGGCGCGGTGGATGGTGGTGCCGGAAGCGAGTCCTACCAATCCCCCGATGCTGTTTTGCAGGCCATAGATGTTGGGTGCGGCGGCGACGTTTTCGAAGGTTGAGTTGATGGCCTGGCCAGCGAGCCCGCCGACGTAGGCATTGGCGGTGACTGTGCCTGTTGCGGCTGACATGGTGACCGTTGTATTTTCGGCGTGTCCGATCAATCCGCCGACGGATTCGTTGCCGATGAGGGAGAGGGCAACGTTCAGGCCATCGATGCGTGCGCTGCTGGTGTAGCCAAAGAGGCCATGGTGTGAGCTGTCCTGATTGCCGAGCAGGAGGAGGGCGCCTCTTTGCGTGGCGGTGATGGTGTTTTGTTTGCCGATGAAGATGGCATCAAAGGGCCGTTCCTGGGTGCCGATGCCGATCCACTGTGCGGCGCTGGCTGCATCAAGCGATGTGCCAAGGTCGAGTGATTCGAGCAGAATGAATGACAGACCGTCAGCTTTGTCGAGGTTTCCTGCGTTCCAGTCGTCTCTGAGTTTCAGCAGGCTGGCATTGTCGGCGATGATTCGCGCGCACAGCGTGTTATCGTCGAGTTTGTGGGCGAGCTCATCGCATTCGCACGAATCGTCGAGGTGTTTGTAGGGGTTTTGGGGGCAAAAGTCGATGCAGTCCGGGATGGTGTCGTTGTCCGAATCTGCGAGGTTTTCGGGTGAGTCTTCGATGCCGCAGCCGCAGATGCCCGGCTGGGTTTTGCTGGGATCCAGGGGGCATCCATCCAGGCAGTCCACCACTGTGTCACCGTCGGTGTCGACATCGGGCTCGCCGCAGCCGCAGATGCCCGGACGGGTCTTATTGGGATCGGTGGGACAAAGATCGACGCGATCGTTAAGGCATGCCGGGAAGCCGGTTTCCGGATCCAGGTCATCCGGTGTGCCGCAGCCGCAAACGCCTGGCAGGCGCTTGTTGGGATCGGTGGGACAAAGGTCGATGTCATTGCCGAGGCAAAAAGGGATCCCCGTCGTGCCATCGATGGTATCTTCGGCGCCGCAGCCGCAGATGCCCGGCTGGAATTTGTTAGGATCATCGGGGCAGAGATCCATGCCGGGGGCCAGGCAGTGTGGAACGCCATTGATGTAGGGCGTGTCGGAGATACCGCAGCCGCAGGTGCCTGGGAGACGTTTGTTGGGATCATAGGGGCACAGGTCAGTAATCCGGCAGCTGGGATCGTAGTCAGCC
>Ga0209737_10000696_pt1 | contig 26249 bp, 18 predicted proteins | sample TergutCu122P3_FD_187284 | JGI IMG/M metagenome (GOLD analysis project Ga0209737, IMG submission 187284) | Cubitermes ugandensis P3 segment gut microbial communities from Kakamega Forest, Kenya - Cu122 P3 (SPAdes) (version 2) | ecosystem: Host-associated > Arthropoda: Insects > Digestive system... | reverse complement strand
GCACTCGCCTTATCACTGACGGCAGGGTCGCGGCGTCGAAATGGTGCAGATTCCAGGAAGCAAGGAGGCGTGGAAGGGAGCGTACTTCGTACGTGACCGCCCACAACGACGCCGCTGACGCCGACAATGCACATTTCGGCGAGCGCGATACGCGTCTACCCCCTTTGCGGGGCTCATGCGCCGCCCCGCAACGCCCGGCTGGGGCGACTGTGGTCGCCACCCACGGACGCGCAATGCGCGCCCCTACGGGTTCCCACCACATGGGTGGGCGGATTGCCATCCGCCCCTACGCGCATCGCTTGTGTGGTGGGTGCATCTTAATTAAATTCCCCTCCTTTGGAGGGGTGGCGCAGAGCGCCGGGGTGGTTCGGACAGATGGTTGTTAGAACTATATGCTGAGAGTGTAGCAGGGAAAATTTTTTGCTGCCATTTGACAGGAAGACATCGGTTGTGAAAAAATAAAAAGGGAGTGCCGATAAACCTTCCGAGCTTCGCACGGCCATTGAGAACTGTGCGGAGGTTGCCTACCCCAGTTCGGTCACTGACGATGAGCTGCCCATTGCCCACAAAGGCGCAGAATTGATGATTGTGGACACGGTCGCTGAAACGGAAACAGCAAAGATTAAGCAAGCGGTTAACCAAGCATATACTGCTCTTGGAAAGGATACAAATGGTCAGGCAGGCAAGTATCGGAATGCAGCGGATCTGACAAAAGAGCTCAAAGATAACTGCACCGTCGTCAAACACATCCTCCGTTCCTGCTGGAAAATGAGCCCGTGGATGAAAGGAAGACGAACAGATATGAAGTACCCGATTCACCAGGGTTATGAAAATGAAGCCTGGTACTCCTTTGACGATGCGCTTTATGACAAAAAAATCAGCAAATATCAGCTGCGCAATCCTGAGGAGGACTTTGCCGAGGGCTATGCGGCTTATCACGTTTCAGAGCCTAAGGGCGTGGGGCTTGACCAAAGGTTTATCAATTGGTTCAAAGGCAAGAACTTGCATGAGGATCCCCCTAAAGGCGGAGGCGAAAAATGAGCCTTAAGCACCTCATGCTTTCGGGCCTCATTGTCATGGCAGTAAATGTGTCTTGTTCGTCGGTATCCTCGCAACGCCCACCTCAAGAAGCCATCCAACCTTCGCCCCTGGCATACGAGTCTGCGGTTGCCATTGAGGCTTCGGAAGCCACATGGGGCAATGACATGATTTATGGCTCTTTGTTTAAAGGTGACGCTGACACCGAGGCAGTCTTGGCTGTGGTTGAGGTTTACTTTGATGCTAAGCAGAAAGCCTACGAACGCGAATGGCAAGAGTTTGTGAGTCGTATTCCAGAGGCGGCGGATGAGACTCCAGCCACCGTAGTGCGTCGCGCCTATGCACGTTACAGTATCGGCAACTTGGCCTTTGTCGAAATTTCCACAGTAGTTCTAGAATTAACACACTCCGATGGCCGTAACCGCTACGTCGGTGTCATCCTTGGTGATAACTCACGCCTGGTAGACCTCCCCGATAAAGTGCTTTTTGTGCATTTTGCCAAAAACATCCGGCCTAATCCCGAAAAGCTTGAGGTTGATGAGCGCATTAGAACCGCTTTGCTGCTTGCGATTGGTTTAGACGGATATGAACGGGATCCTGCGCCAACCTGGACGGATGAGGATGGCGCGCTCGTCATCCGCTACAAGACGCACTATCCCAATGCATCCATGAGATGGGATAATGATTTGTATGAGTGCATTCTTACCGTCGATGCCGATCAGGCGTTTACGCATGCATGTCCCTCCAGCAAAGCGCAAATTGCCAGGGCTTTTAGCAATATTCGAAACTTTCCGGACACCCCTGAGCTTAGGGAACATGGCACCAAGCTTGCGCTGAAGTATGCGACTGGTTCGGAGAGTTACGAACCGGAGCCAGCGCCAACCTGGACGGATGAGGGAGGGACGCCATGTCCCTGAACGATGCAGGCACCTGCCCGGCGCCAACCTGGACGGATGAGGGAGGGACGCTCGTTGTTCGCTACCACCGATACATGCGTAAGGATGATCAGGCACAGACAAGTCTGCATGCGTGCACTCTTACCGTCGATGCTGAGCAGGAGTTTACGCTGGAGTGCATCGACTTAGGTCTGCTGCCGTCGCATGAATAATTTGACCGCCGCCCGGGATTGAACTAAACGACGCCTCCGAGACTGAGACCGGTTGCGCGCCCTGTATCAAAGGGTTTTGGCCAGGCTGTTGTTGGAGGTTGTTCATGCATTGCCGTCGCACCAAGGTGCTTGTGTTGGGGATCGTCGTTGCTGCCCTTATTTTTATGGCTTGTGCCTTTGGCATCACGACGCAGTACCAGAAGCTGGCGCTTTTGGTTGGCAACATTTTGGTTTTGGCGTTCACGGGCGGGATGTTTTTCGCCACGCTTCATTTGCAGAAAAAAGTACGCTGAGCGCACAGCGCGGGCCGCTTCGGGCCGCCACCCATCAAAAAAATTGGCGCGGCGTATTGGCTGAAAGCCGATAGCCGCGCCCGCGCCGCGTATTGCCCGCCCCCGGGCAATAGCGGGCGTCCCAAGACCGTGCATTTGACCATGGTATTATGAGGATGGTGTGTCGCCGGGTGTTGGGGGTGTGGCCTCGTCGCGTTTGATGCTTTTAATGATGACGCTTTGCGTAGGGCGTGGTGCGGGGAGTTCGATTTCGATTTGCGCGGATTCGTGGATGGGCAAGATGGTCGGAAGGGGGATGGGGCTGTACTGGTTTCGGTTGGCTTTTTCGATGGCGAAGACCAGGAGTGTCTTGGCGATGGAGGTGACGGGAATGGCGAAGATGAGCCCGAGAATGCCGAAGGCAGACTGACCGGCGAGCAGGGCAAAGACGATGACGACGGGGTGAAGCGATGCTGTGGAGCCGATGATTTTTGGGGTCCAGAAGTTGACGTCGATGGCGCTGACGGTGAGGCTCCAGATCAGGACGAGAAGGCCTGTTGAGAATCCGTGCACGAGTCCGAGCAGGACCGCGGGGATGGTGCTGATGATGGTGCCAAAGAATGGCACGATGGTGAGGACGCCTGCGAGGATGCCAAGGAGGAGTGCGTAGTCGATGCCTATGATCCAGAATCCGATGCCGGTGAGGACACCGTTGATGCAGCAGATCGTGAGCTGACCGCGGATGACGCCTGAGAGGCCTTTGTCGAGCCGCCGCAGGAGCTCATCGAAGGCATCGGTCGAGCCGTCGTTTGCTTCGAAGAGGGGGCGAATGCGTGCCATGAGTTTGGGGAGATCGATCGAGATAAACGCTGCCAGCATGAAAACGAGGATGGATTGTATGAAGGCATTGATGATGAATTCGATGGTGCTTTGGAGTACGCCAAGCGCGCTGCCGGCGTATTGCGTGCTGGATTCGAGGAAACCGATGACGGCACGATAGATCTCTCGTTCGAGATTGAAGTTGGTGGGTTGGGTAGGGGCGGCTTCTCCGGGGGTGAGCCTCAGGGTGAAGGAGCCATTGCCGTCGGCTTCGAAGAGCAGATCCCGGTCACCGGCGAGGACATAGTATTCGTCCGGTTTGGAGGACTTTTTGAGGCGCATGAGGATGTCGTCTGAATGGGCGGATTTGGCTTCGGCGTCATGGAAGATTTCGCGTTCGCGTTCGAGGATGAGCAGGGGTTGGGCGCCGCTTGTGTCGATTTGGGGGAGTGCGGTGATGTCACTGGCATCGGCGGCATCCTGGAAAGCCTGTGTGATGAGGTGGCTGGTGTCGGAGACGGCCTGTTTGACATCGTGTTTATCGCGTACAGAGAGCGTGAAGAGGAGTTGATCGATGTGTTCGCTCCATCGCGGGATGGTTTCGTCTTTGAGTTTGGTAAAGAAGTTTGGGAGTGCTTCGGAGGCTCTGGAGATTTCTCCGGTCAGGGAGGGAATGAAGACAAATCCCAATCCTGTCATGGCAGTAAAGAAGGCCAGATAGGTTGTCACGACGGCCACTGCGCGCGGGATTTTGCGTTTTCGGATGGTGTGTTGGTTCATCCAGTGGACGAAGGGTTCCATGATGTAGACGACCACGAGCGCAATCAGGAAGGGTGTCATGATCTCACGGAACAGTGCGACGAGGATCATGATGATGAGCGTGACGACAAGCAAGAGGGCACGCCGGCGCGTGAATTGCAAAATTTTGTCGAACATGGTGACTCGCTGGGGCTTGAGGGCGTTTTATTGTGGCGGTGTGTTGTTGGGTGTTGTTGGCGTGGCCTCATCGCGTTTGACGCTTTGGATGATGACGCTTGGCGTGGGCCGGGGGGAGGGGAGTTCGATTTCGATTTGTGTGGATTCGTGGATGGGCAAGATGGTCGGAAGAGGAATGGGACTGTGCGCGTTTCGGCGTGCTTTTTCGATGGCAAAGAGCAGGAGTGTCTGGGCGATGGAGGCAACGGGAACGGCGAAAACGAGCCCGAGTACACCGAAGGCAGACTGACCGGCGAGCAGGGCAAAGACGATGACGACGGGGTGAAGCGATGCCGATGAACCGACGATTTTGGGGGTGAAGAAGTTGGTGTCGATGGCATGGACAATGAGGATCCAAATCAGGACGAGGAGCGCTGTCGAGAATCCCTGTACGAGGCCGAGCAGGACAGCGGGAACGGTGCTGATGATGGTGCCAAAAATGGGTATGATGCTCAGCACCCCGGCGATGATGCCGAGGAGAATGGCGAAGTCGACGCCCAGGATCCAGAGCCCGATGCCGGTGAGGGTGCCGTTGATAAGGCAAATCGTGAGCTGACCCCGGATGACGCCCCCAAGGCCTTTGCCAAGCCGGTGCAGGAGGTCGTCGAAGGCGTCGGTTGAGCCGTCACTTGCTTCGAAGAGGGCGCGAATGCGTGCCATGAGTTTGGGGAGATCGATCGAGATAAACGCTGCCAGCATGAAAACGAGGATGAGCTGTACGAAAGTATTGATGACGGATTCGATGGCATACTGGAGCACGACAAGTGCGCTGCCGGCGTATTGCATTCCGGATTCGAAGAAATCGAGGACGACGCGGTGGAGTTCCTGTTCGAGGTTGAAGTTGGCGGTGGTGGGTTGGGCCGGTTCACCTGGCGTGAGTCTCAGGGTGTAGGAGCCATTGTTGTCGGCTTCAAAGAGCAGGTCCCGGTCGCCGGCGAGGACGTAGTACTCGTCTGATTTAGAGGACTTATGGATGCGTACGAGGATGCCGTCGTGTGAGTGGGTGGGGACTTCGGCTCTGTCGCCGTGGAAGGTTTCGCGTTCGTGTCCCAGGATGAGCAGAGGCTGGGCGCCGCTTGTGTCGATTTGGGGGAGTGAGTTGGCATCATTGGCATCGGCGGCGTCCTGGAATGCCTGGCTGATGACGTGGCTGGTGTTGGAGACAGCCTGCCTGATGTCGTGTTTGTCACGCACGGAGAGGGTGAAGAGAAGCCGATCGATATTTTCGCTCCATCGGGGGATGTCTTCGTCTTTGACTCTGGTGAAGAACTTTGGGAGGGCTTCGGTGGCGCGGGAGATTTCTGCGGTCAGGGAGGGAATGAAGGCAAATCCCAGCCCTGTCATGGCAGTGAAAAAGGCCAGATAGGTTGTCACGACGGCCACTGCGCGCGGGATTTTTCGTTTCCGGATGGTGTGCTGATTCATCCAGTGGACGAAGGGCTCCATGAGGTAGACGACGACGAGCGCGATGAGAAATGGCGCCATGATCTCATGGAAGAGTGCGACAAGGATCATGATGATGAACGCGACGACGAGCAGGAGGGCATGCCGGCGCGTGAATTGCAGGATTTTGTCGAACATGGTTACTCGATGGGAAGATGCCAATGCAGGCGTGCGCCCAGTTTGAAGGTGGGGGCGCGTCCGGGCTCATCGGCAGTATTCTGGCCAGTGAGGTCAATGAACCAATTGTCGTTGAAATAGTATTCGGCGGAAAGCGCCTGTTCGTTACCCTCGGAACCTCTTATGGATACCCCGGCAGCGATTCGCAAGCCTTTATTGATTTGCTTGACGTAGACGAATTGCGCGGCCCCTTCGCTGAACAGGAATTTGAATTGATCGGCATCCAGGAAGGTGTCCAGCTGTGATGAGAAGAAGGGTGAGAGGAGGGATTCCATGGCGATTTCGTTGCCGGAGAAGTCCTCGATTGTTCGTCCGGTTATGATCAGTGCATAGATATTGGTGTCGGTGAGGAATGGGCTGGAGTCGAAGCTCCAGGAAGGTCTGAAAACTGTGCCTGCGACGTTGAGGGTGATGGCGTAGAGAGAGGAAGGGGCGTCCGTGGTGGTGATGCGCCTTCGCCGGTCGAGATCAGATCTTCCCAGAACGGCGCTCAGGGCATTTGAGGCAGTGTTGATCTCGGTGGTTGCCGAGATGTCGATTCGGCCATCCAGGGAACCGTTAAAGGCAATTTGTGCGCCTGGCTGAAAGTCGAATTCGTTGTCGCGGAATTTGAGGGTGCCATGGTTGAAGGCGAGGATGCCTCTGGGTTGAATGTCTCTGACCGTTCCACCAATGCGCAGTTGTGTGCCCAGTTCGAGGTTAACGGTTGCCCCGGCGATTCTGACATCGACGTTGAGAGCGTTTTCGGCGGTGACATCGAGATCGAGGTTGATCCGCCCAAGTTGAGGCATGCGCCGCAGGAAGGGGGGGGAATAGGTGTCGACCCGGCGCCTGGAATCGATGAGGTGGGAGAGGATTTGGTCGCGGATGAAGTTTGAGCCGGTGTCATCGAAGTTTCTTCTGTAGCGAGCCTCGGCGATGTCGATGTTGCCGGCGATGCGGTAGGTTTCGAAGTCGGAGAAGTCTCTGATGCTGATTTGGATATCCGGCGAGAGGGTCAGGGCAAGTTCGTCCTGCATTCGGAAACTGACATTGTTGGCGGTGACGGAGAGGTTGCCGGCCTGCAGGAGGATGCCTTCATGTTGGATTTCGCCAAAGATGATGAAGTTTCCGCCCATGATGGCGCCAGTGAAGGCACGGTCTTTGGGGATAGTGAGGCATGTTGTGCCGCCCGAGCAGTTTTCACCTTCCGTGAGCAGGAGGGAGCCCCGGTCGATTTCGATGGTGTCATTGAGGGCGCGCAGTTCAAGGCGGATGGGCTCATCGACACCCAGGTAGCCTCCGATGTGGAACGATTTGGGGTCGAGATTCAGAGCGCCGTGTTTGTCGAGGAAGTTGCCGGAAAGAGAAAGGTCTAGGTCGAGCGATCCCTGGGCAGCGGTGATGTCTTTGATGAATTGTTGTGCCAGGGTTGCCTGAATATTGCCGTGCATGTTGATGTCGAAGAGGCCCTTGGGAGAGGCGAAGAAAGAGAGCCTGACCCAGTGATCGTTGATGCCGAGCTCGAAGGGCTGATCGTTGGGGGTGTAGAGGCAGGTTTCGCGATACGAGCACTGGGCAGCAGCATCGTTGATGACAAAGAATCCCCGGCGAAGTTCAATGGGAATGGTGGTGTATTCGGTCAGAACCTGGATGGGATTGCGAACGCCAAGATATCCGGTGATGTCGACACCTTCGGTGTGCAGGGCACCATGTTTGTCGAGGAAGTTGCCGCGTGCTGAGAGACTTATGCCCAACAGCCCGGAGGCATCCTTAATCAGGCTGGAGAAGGATCGCGCGATGGCGGCATCAATTTCGCCGTTGACATCGACGTCGATATGTCCTGCAGCATCGGCCTGGCCTGATATTTTGAGGACAGAATCTCGAAAGCGCATTTCAATTTGCTGGATATCAACGGATCGTTTGGTGAGGTCAACACGGATGACGGCAGGCTGAGTAAAGGCCAATATATCGCCCAACAGCATGGATTCGAAGGAATCCAGGATGAGGGACAAAGTGACGTCGCCCAGTCCCCGTACGCAGAAACCGATGGAGCCGCTCGTGCGGGCCGAGTTCAGCCCGAAGCGCTGGCGGTGAACGCCGATATCCAGGCCAATGTCATTGAGGCGCTGAAGGATGTCGAGGTCAGGGAAGTCGATTGACACAGAGGCAGAAAGCTCGGGTGTAACATAACCATAGCCTGAAACGGTCAGGGCATCAAAGAGGAAGCCTTTCAGGAGCGTATACTGCTGTGAGCGGGAGAAGAGAATCTGCGAGTCACCAAGTGAGAGCCCGGCATAATGGACATCTCGCAGGTTGAATTCCCCTTCGATCCAGGTGGTTTGGAGTTTTTTTCTGCTTCCGAGCAATGCCCCAAGGTCGATATTGGCCGAAAGATCGAAGGCAATTTTGGCGTCGAAATCGAAGCCGAGATCGCGAAAGATATCAAAGCGGTTTGGGGAGAGGGGCCGCAGGACGGTATTAAACAGGATATGTTTTCTTTGAATGTCGTAAGTCAGGGTATTGATCGAAAAATCGGGTGCACGCCTTTGTCCCTCTGGTACTGGATCCAGCCAGACCGCAAACAGGGGCAGGCTGACTTTGCCGCGTTCGTAACCTGCTCGAATGCGAATTCTGGAAAAAGGAATGTCTGTGATTTGGAAATCGTGGATGTCGTAGGTGAGCTGGACTCTGGGGTTTTCGATGGTGCCAGTGTAGTTGATTTCGCCCTCGGACATGCCTTTCAGACCGAGTGATTCAAGGGTGTGGTGTTTGATTTTGGATAAATCCACCTCATGGAGGGTGATTCTTGCTTCGAGCGGGATCCTGGTGGGGCGGGTCAGGTTGTCGCGGTGGATATTTCCGGTGATGTTTGCCAGGAGCCGTCCAAAATCGGTGTTGATCCCAAAGTGTTGCGTTCTCAGTCTGCCGTTATCCAGAACCATATTGATGTTAATGTCGCGGATGGCAATATCCGAGTATTGGACGTCATGGGTGCGGAATATGAGATGGCCCGAGAGGTGCCTGCCCTGGGTGGAGAAGGCCAGTGAGGCATTAAGCGGGGCTGAGCGCAGGCCAGTGAAGCCGAACAGAGCGGCATAGGCTGCGGGTGATTCGATATTCAGGTTGAGTTGTGCTGCCACATCCCAGAGGTCGTCGAGGTTCAATCGCATGCCGGGTCTAAGGCTGACTCTGTCCCTTCCGAGCGCGATATTCAGCCCGCCCGGAGAGCGCAGGATGTTGTTGCGAAGCGTCAGAATTCTGTTGTCGCGTATGGCGTCGGGCCGGATTGTGATTTGCCGGATGCCGGCAACGGCTTCATCGAACATCCATGTGAGAGGCTTGCCAAGGGATACGGCAATTTCGCCGTCCTTTGAGGTGGCCCTGAGGTGCGATGAAAATGTGCCGCTGAAGCGCTTGATGGCACCATCCGGGAGAAATTCCAGTGGTGCCATGCCGCGCCTGAGTTCGGCTCTGAAATCCTCATGCATGTCGTCAAAACCACTGTCAGGAACCGTGCCAGCCCAGAGGTTGAGGTCGAAATTGCCGTCCATGATGAAGTATTGCCCGGCCAGAAGGAGGCTCCCCAGGTCGGTGCTGGCCTCGAAAGCGTCGATGGTGAGCTTTTGTCCGTCCATGCTGGCATTTAGGGAGGTACGCGAAATGCCCATGCCAAAAGTTTCGAAATCATGGGCCAGGAGACCGAGGTTTCCTGAAACCCTGGCAAGATCGCCTGCCATTTGTGCCTGGAGGTCGAATTGGCCCCTGCCGTGAAGGATGGGGCCAAAGAAGTAGGCAAGGATAGTGTCGGTAGCGCCAAGCTTGAGATCAAGGTCTGCACCCCAGAGGATGCTTTCCTGGGGGAGCAGGCCGGAAGGTTTGTGGTGGTGCAGGCTTGAGGCGGCATCGATATCGGCCTGTGTCGGGCCAACATTCATATAGGCATTTTGAAGGAGCAGCCTGCCTGCGTCGCCAATGCTGGCCGTCATGTGGGGGATGTCGAAGCGCTGATCCATCCAGAAAAAGCCCTCGATCCTGGCATCGTAGAGCGGCACGATGAAGTTGCCGCGCGTGAGCGGGGCGAGGCCAAGCTTTGGGGCCATGGCCTGATCTTGCCGCAGGATGGCCTCAAGGTGGCGCGACATCTGTCCGTAGGCATAGGCCATTTTGCCGGCTGTGCCGCTGCCGCCGCTTAAAACAAGCCCTTCGCTGGCGTCTCCGATGTCGGAGAGCGGGAAACCGAAAGTGGCAGGATTAAAGGTGACCCGGCCGGCAACGATTTTGATGGGTGGATTGTCTCGGGTGGCTCTCCTTGGTGTCGACATCTGGAGGATGCTTCCTGCCCGAATCGAAAAATCGTGAACATCGACGCCGTTTAGCTCGATATCAAATCCTTCGAACAGGAGATGGACAACGCCATTCTGAACATTGAGATTGGATAGAAAGACGGCAAAATCGCTGGGTGTTTCCGGCGGCGGCTTGGGAGGCACCGGATAAGGCAGGACAACTTTGAGGAGATTGAGCTCACCCTGCGTGAAATCGAGTATCACAGTCGGGTTATAGGCTGTGATTTTGCCAATGCGAAGCGTGGATGCCGTGATGAGATCGACGAGTTCAAGCAATGGGATTTTGGCTTCGACGCGCGGGGCAAAGATGATTGCCTCCTGCCTGCCCGCTTCACTGAGCCGGACGTTTATCAGCGTCAGCGTTCTGAGATAGGGATCGGTCATCATCCGATCCACAAAGTAATCTCCCCTCAGGAAGTTCCCCAGCTGGGCGTGCAGGACGGTGGGGGCGGCAGAGCTGTTGAGGAAGAAGAACAGAATCAGGTATAGGTTGGCAAGGAACAGAACCGGCCACAGCAGGGCTACAATAAGCGTGTTCGAATACCGCAGCAGCCAGGATGGCAGCTGCTGAACAACTTTCTGCTTGGCTTTTTGCAGATTCTTCCGACGCATCCCTGATGAAGGCCTTTTCCTTGCGCCTTTCGGCGCATCCTAGAGCATTTTCGGTTTTCTTTTCGTGGGGGAAGGCGTTCCCCCACACCCCCCTGCGATACTTCGTATCGCTTGTGGCTGAAAGGCAAAATGCCATTGTTTGTGGCAACATACCGAAGCGCTTAGCGAGCAGAAGGAACGCTGTCTGCTTAATATATCGTGACTTAAGCTGAAAGCGCTATAAATAGTGATACCATGTATTTGCCATGTATGCTTTTGTCATGGCGATCTTTCAGTCTGCCCCGTTATCAGCAGGTTCAACGCGACAATCATGGGTACAACAGAAATCATCCTGCGCGACCTGGCGTTTTATGGCTTTCATGGGGTATACCCGGAAGAGCACGACACTGGGACACATTTCCGGGTGGATGTGCGTGTTGTTCTCGGCGCAGTGTGCACTGGGCATGACGATGATGTCATCGACCACACGCTCAACTATGAGCGCCTCGTTGAAGTGGTTCTGGCGCTCGGCACCAACACCCGGTGCTGCCTTGTGGAGCGGCTGGCTCAGACGATGTGCGAAGCCATCCTGGCCCTTGGGGCCGTGGCCCTGGTGGATGTCACCGTTCATAAGCGACTCACCAGTCTCACGCCGGAGCCATTATGGATCTCCGTTCGGCGTGTGCTGGAGGCGGGGTAGGGCGTAGAGCTGCCGCGTGTTGGTGTCGAGGATTTCTTCGAGAGCAGCGTCTGGGATGTCGCGGATGCGCGCAATGGCTGCCAGTGTCAGCGGCAGGTTTTTGGGTTCGTTTCGTGACATGCGATCGGGGCCAAGGACAGGGGCGTCCGACTCAAGGAGCATCTGTGTGAGGGGCACGAGCTTGGCGAGTTTTTGCTTTTGGGGAGAGTGAACGATGCTCGTTGGGATGGAGAAGTAAAAGCCGGCTTCGATGCCCAGCGCGATGGTTGAAGGTTTGGCGTCGAAGGCATGCAGGTGAACTTTGGCGGCGGTTTCCTCTGTGAGAATTTCAATGACGCGTTTGCCACAGTTGCGTGAGTGGATGTTAAGGGGAAGGTTGCGCCGGGCCGCCAGCCGCACGATGTGCCGGAAGACCTCTTCATGGCGGGCTCGCGCGGAAGGCTCCTTCACAATCCAGGTGTCAAGGCCAACTTCGCCAAAAGCAATCCACTGAGGATGCTGTGCCAGCGCCTCGAAAGCCAAGACATCGTCGTCATCAAAAGGTGCGGGAAAAAGTCCAAGCGCAGGGTAGGCCCAGCCTGCATGGGCTTCGGCAATACTTAGAATTTTAGCGGCATCTTTGGGGCCTTCGCCGACGACAATGCACTGTGTTACGCCAGCTGCCCTGGCGCGATCAACAACGTCCCCAAGATCGTGGTCGAAACATGCGTCGTTAAGATGTGCATGTGTGTCTATCATCGTTTTTTCCTGTGTACTGGCTGCCGTCTCTGGGGGATTTTAAGGGCGGGCGACCGGGACGGTCGCCCTTACATATGTTGGGTCTGCATATGGTCATTTTTGAGGGGGCCGCGCCCCCTGCGCCGCTATTGCCGCATGCGGCAATACGCGGCTACCCCCTGTGCGGGGCTCATACGCCGCCCCGCAACGCCCGCTCTGGACACACCATCCTCAAAAGCTTATTCTCTGGTGATTGTCAAGCGTGCCCACCGGGAATGCTCCGGGTACGGCCGTCGAGTTCTAAAAATCACCCATCATCTCAAGCGAGAAATCGTTTCAAAAGACGAGAATTTTAGCCAAAAACGAATCATTTCGTCCTCTCAAGCGAGAAATCGTTTCAAAAGACGAGAATTTTAGCCAAAAACGAATCATTTCGTCCTCTACCCACAAGCAATGCGTAGCATTGCAGGGGGTGTGGGGGAACTGGTTCCCCCACAAAAATAGAACTCGACAGCCCTGAATGGCCGGGCATTTGGACGTATGAATGGGTGGCATGGTTTGTGCATAGTGTTTTTGTCAAAGCGGGTTTCGCTCTTTGGCATTTGATTTTGAGTCTTTTTGGCGTAAACAGTCGAGGACTGAGGAAATATAAGGAGACAGGTCATGAAAAAGCATTTGGTAAAATTGGCGATGGTTGTAATGGCGAGCGTGTTTCCGATGGTTGCCTTTGCCGGCCCGTCCCTCCTGGACGAGATCGACGCGGGCATTCTTGATCTCTGGACATTGGATGCCAGCCTTGTAGAAGATGTGTCATTTTTGGGACAGGCCATGGCCCCGCGTCATCATCCTCCGAGGAGGGGGCATGGACATGTCGTTGAGCGGCGTGTTGTCAATGTTCGTCCGCGCGTCGCCCCGCCAGTTGTCGTGGTACACCGTCCGACCACGGTGGTTGTAGACACAACGCCCGTGGTGGTTGCAGCGCCGGCAGCAACCTCTTCGAGGGTTGAAAGAATCGGATCGACTTTTGGATTTGGCCTGAGGTTCGTCACTGGCAAACACAGCCCCACTTACTTCACCAATGGCGACTGCATCGCCAATGAAAAGATCCTCGGACTGGGGTATTACCTCAAGGTTCGGCCCTCACGCTGGGTTTCGGTCGAGTTCATCAACGACGTCTATGCGGCGATCGATGTCAACGATAAGGAGACATGGCATGTTCCCCTCGTTCTCGGCCTTCGCGGACACGTATTTGACTATGGCATGCTGGATGTCTATGGCGTTGGTGCAGTGGCAGTGACGTTCACGACCACCTCAAAGTCATCTGGTATCCGCAATGAACAAATTCAGGTCGGCGGTCAGTTTGGCGGTGGTGTTGGCATCCTTCTGGGCGTTCTGGAGCTTGGCGTTGACCTTCGCTACACCATTGACCCTCCTCTGAAAAACAGCATCCACTACGGATTCACAGCAGACAGCAAAAAGCCCATCCATGGTGTGTTGTTCTCGGTCAACCTGGGTCTTGGGCTTTAGACCACAGCCATAAACGCACATGGGTGAACCTTCGTGCGGGCCCTTTTCCAGGGCCCGCACCTTTTTGCGTCATACGTCGTGGTTTTGCCGCACCGGGCAGCGGTGCTTAAAATGGAATGACTTCGACTGTCATCTTTGAAGGATCAGGCTTTGTGTATGCATCGGGAATCTCGATGAGCAGCCAGTGATTGCCATAAGATGAGAACGCAGCCATGTCTGCCCCGCCGCCGCCTGTGATGAAAAGCGGAATGCCTCCCATCTCGTAGTGTGCAAACTCAAGCGACCGGCCAGAAAAAACCGCAGCCGTGTTCGCATTGGTGAGCCTGGACAAAACTGTTGCCGCTTCGCGGCGGGATGAAAAAGCACTGTTGCGCGACCCGAAGATATCGAAAAAAGGCGTGTAGCTGAAAATCAGGCGCATGGGTGGCTGACAGACGCCTTCCAGGCATGTGCCGCCTGTACCACAGTCCTGATCCCGCGTGCAGATGCAAGTCTGAGATTGGCCGTCTTCGACAGGACATGACTGATTATACATGCAAATCTTCGACGTCGCAGGCACACAAACACAGTTCCTCGGCCCCAGGCGTGGATTGGAACGTTCAGCATCCGGTGTTACACAGTAAGCCTCGGCGCATATGCAATCGCTGCACCTCAGCTCTTTTGATGCCTGTGGATCCGTCTGCCCGGAGCGTGCCTCACATTCGCTGAGTGTCGGCCATTGCTGTTGCCCAGAGGGCCATAGGGGGCACTCATCAGGCAGCATCTCACGTGGTGCGGGTATGTTGCACGTCTGCACAGGAACATTTTTGATCTGACGCTCAAGCCAGGCCAGCTGCGAGTTGCCCAGCGTCGCATCGGCCGAATCCAGCAAAACCATCTGCACTTTCCCAATTGTCGTCGACTTTACGCTGCTGCCAAAGAGGCTTCGAAAGACTGTCAGTCCCTTGGTGTTGATCTCTGCCTCCCCCAAACCCGCAAAAAATGGCATCTGATGCACGATGGCATTGCAGGCCTGAGGATAGTCTCGCGATATCTGCGAGGCGCAGCATATCTGCCCGTCGCGCGTCGAACAATCTGTGCCATCAAGCGTGGTCAGAGCCTCATCGACTATCGTACGGAATGCCTCAAATCCACCTGCACTCCCGTTGGCTGTAAGGTTGCCAAGGCTGATGACCATCTGAACGTCATAGCTTTTGAGACTCTTCAAAAGCTGACGAAAACGATTCCTGTTGCCGGAGACGTTCGAAAAAACCGCCAGACGCAGCGTTGGCGAAAATGAAGGCGCTGGCGAATCCGGTGCATTGTTCGATAAAACATCGGATTTTGGCACGATCTGCACCACGAGCTTTCGGCAGCCGCATGGCCTGAGACAAAAATCGAGCAGGCTCTGATCTGTGACATCGCAGCAGTTGCCGGAGGGCTGAGCACCACGATAGGCAGCCGCCAAATCCACTGGAGAAAAGGTGTCGCAGGCATAAACAACGTCTGGCGCAGACACAGAGTAAGACGTACGATTGCTTTCGCCCGAATAGCAGGACGTACTTGCCTCATGCATAGCGCTGATAACAAGGCGATGGGTGCCTTCATGCACCAAAACGCACTCGTTCTGCGTCATCGTGCCTTCGGGGCAAGCCTCGACAATCGTGTGGTTCGACGGGCAGCTCGTCACGAACCGCTCCTGAGACGAGGCATTGCAGCGCCGATAGATATCGAGCATTCCCATGGGCAGATTTGAGAGCGATACCCCCACCGTCGGCGCCGTGTCACTGCGTATCCCCTGAATGCTTTCAATGGTGAAATGCGGCAGCAGCGAGTGGGCTGTTGCAAAAAAAACCGATACATCCGAATCGCGGTTCAGCCCGGATACGGCAGGGCAGCGATAGGCCTGATCTGTCTTGCCGGCAATTCGTGTGGCACCATAGGCAGTCAGGGTCGTTGAGTTTGAGGTGAACACGTAGTCTGCCTCCTGCTCCTGAAATCGAGATCCGACGTCAAAGTTGCAGGCACAAAGCAGGCAGCTTACCAGGCACAGCAGGAAAACGAGGCGATTCATGGGACACCTTCATAACAGGGCAGCCGACGTACGACCAAAAAAACAACCCTTCACACACTGAAACGCCATAGCACAAATGGATAAAAGTGACCAGTGACCAGTGACCAGTGACCAGTGACCAGTGACCAGTGACCAGTGACCAGGCTGGGGTTAATCTGGCAACTGGACACCGGACACCGGCAACTTTTGTGCCTGGAGGGTGGGAATCCCTCTGCACCTCCCACATAAAAGCAGCGCGTATTGCCGCAACACGGCAATAGCGCTGCGCGTGGCCGTATCGACAGAGTCGATAGGCCGCGCTTCAACATGATCCGAATCGCATGTGCTATGAATGCAATTTTGCAGTGCGTTCCTGACTAAGGTACTGTGAAATGATCTTTTCGTGGTTGAGGGTGTAGAGATGTACGGCCCAGAAACCCTCTTTGTGCAGGCGTGACAGTTGTGAGGAGAGCAAATCGACGGCAAAGCGCTCGAAGGAGTCGCTGTCTGCATTTGCGACGCGGCTGTATTCGTGTGCCAGTGCTTCGGGGATGGATGCCGAAAAGGTGGCAATCCGATCCCATACCTGCCGGCTGTGGAGGGGCAGGATGCCGGGTATGATGGGGCAGGTGATGCCATGCTGGTGGCAGTCGTCGCGGTAGCGGCTCAGCTGATCGAGGTCAAAACAGAGCTGGGTAATGACAAAGTCGGCGCCTGCGTCGATTTTTCTTTTGAGGTAGTCCAGTTCGGCGTAGTAGCCCTGAGTTCTGATGTAGCCGGGATCGCAGACGCGGCCGTCTTCGCGGTGTCCCTCGGGATAGCCTGCCACGGCAATCGAAAAATAGTCGCCGAAGTGTGAGCGGATGCCTGCGACCAGTGCCGCTGCACTGTCAAAGCCATTGGGTGTGGGCTGCCAGTCGCCCTCTTGTGGGCGATTGCCCCGAAGCGCCATGATGTTTTGAATGCCCGCCTGCTCCTTGACGTGTGACAGGATTTCCATCAGTTCGGATTGAGAGCGGTGTGTGCAGGTCAGGTGCATCATGGTGTCGATGCCGGTGACTGCCTGGATGGCCTGGGATATTTCGAGGCTGTCCAGGCTCGTGGGGTTGCCGGTTCCCCACGTGACATCGATAAAGTCGGGGGCAAGGGCAGACATGCGCTGAACTTTGTCATAAAACGCAGGCCAATTGGCACGATCCTTGGGGGGATAGTACTCGAACGACAGGCATGGCGTTGCCTGTTGGCAGCATTTGAGGAGTTTTTGGATGATTTTCATGGCATTGCAACGATATCTGGCGCGCCGACCCATAGCCAGGCATCCTGAGGCTGGCAAAACGCCCTGGCCCGGGCGTGTGTGAGGGTGCGCACGGAGAGACCACGATGGCATAATCCTTGGGCGAATTCAAGGCAATCCTCCGGCGGGCAGCCTTCGTAGGGAGGGTCGATCAGAATGACGTGATCGGCTTCCTTTAAGGCTTCATGCCAGTGTTCGAGGCTGTAGGCATGCAGCGTGGCGGCGAAGGGCCGCATGACGACACCTGCCGCACGCCCGGGCGTGGCTGCCCGCAGGGCGCGCAGGGCGGCGCGCACGCTGACCGGATGCATGCGGATGTCGTGGACATGGTTCTCAGTGACAGGTTTAAACCAGCCCACGCATGAAAGCGGGGAAAGCGGGGTACGGATGCCATGAATGCGATAAAGTGTCATGGCGACAGCGCAGGCAGTCAGATCCGCATGTGTGCCTGTGATGGGTGTGAGGCTGTCTGTTTTGTGGGTGATGCCGGATAATGTCGAGGCGAAACCGATGCGTTGTATGCCATAGCTGTCATATGTCGTTTGGCGGCCTGCTTCCCAGACTTCGATGTCGATTTGGTCAGGGCCGGAGGAAGGCAGCGGGGAGACGGTCAGTGGCGCTAACGTACGGCACCAGCTGAGAAACCGTTTGAGATCAAGGTCCTGGCCGTAGTACCCCAGGCTGTCTTCTTCCCAGTCGCTGATGGCTACGATGGGCGGTGCAAAGGCAGGGAGGATGTCGCGGTGCTGCCATACTTCGCGTTCGTCGAGATCGAGGCAGAGCGGTTTTCCCCAGCGAGCATGCGGCAGGGCATCGTCTGTGATGATGCCTGTACACCAGCCGGCATGGTCGAATGCCTTTGCCCATAAGCGTGCAAGGCGTGCGCGGGACAGCGTGCCAAAAGACAAACAGGCTGTTGTCTGATGCTGCCGGCAAACTTTGGCCAGTGCTGCCGATCGCCCATGAACGGGAATTCCGGCATGCTGTGCCGCTTCGATCTCCGGGTGGCGGCATGGAAAACCCGCTGGCACAACAACGAAACGGGCGGTGGCAGCCAACTGTGGCTGCGACGTATCGTGCACCTCCACACCGCGTGCCGACAAAAGCCTCGTCAATTCGCTTTCGCGCAGGTCACTTCCGCAAACCGGCACACCCAAATCCTGCAAAATGAGGGCAACGCCACTGACGCCTACCCCACCTGCGCCGGCGATAAAGACATGTGAGCCGCTAATCTTCGTCGGCACTTGTATCGTTAATCGAAGGATAAAGGAGGATTTCTTCGCGGGCGATCTTCCACGCGCGCTGAACTATCCAGGAGACAGTTCGATCCTGGCGCAGGGCTTCCTTTTGAATTTCGTCAAGCATGTCGACGGGGAAATAAACGCTTTGTTTACGCTTGTCAGACTTGGGATCTGGCTTGCCTTCTGCTTTTGCGTCTATCTTAGTCATGAGCCGACTCCTTTGTGTTGAAGTAGAAAGGAACGAAGCAGCCCTCGGTTAATTTTGTGCTGCCTGTGGGATGCTTATATCTCATGTAAAGGAGGCATGCAAGCGAGCTTGCGATGGCGCAATACATTGCATGGAGAGTCAGCTAAAGGTGCATCTACGGATATATCTGTGGGAATAAGCAGGTGCTTACCGGGCATTGTATTGGCTGGAAACCACACTCAGGGCTGCAGGGTTGGCGCTCGGCTGAGGTGTTTGGCCGCATGAATTTGCGGTTTTATTGAGAACATTGGTTTGCTGGAGGGGGTTGTGATGCTCACGAATCGTTCCATCCACGGCATGATTGCCTGGGTTGTGTTCTTGTCGGTGGCCTTCTCACATGGCTTCGTGTACGGCCAGGATGCCACGCCGCGCCTTGGGTTAAGTGTAGCGCCGCTTGAGGGTTCGCCCATTTTGCTTCAACATCTTAAGCTCTCGGAAGGAGAGGGCGTGATGATTGGGAACATTGTCGCTGGAAGTGAGCTGGATGCTCTGGGTTTGTTGCAGGGCGATATCCTGTTGGCGGTAGATGGCCATTTGGTGTCGCGGCCGTCTGATCTGATGACCTATGTGTCATCTCTGCCGCATGGTGCGACGATCACATTGGATGTGATTCAGAAGGGCGATCATCGTCAGATATCTTTAAAGCTCGACAATTTGCCGGACGAAGTGGTGTGGAAATATGCCGCTCCCGTGCGAGGGCCTGGACGTATGGGTATATCTTCCGGGCGTTTGTCGCATCCGCCGTCGTCGGTGGCACCGCTGAGCCCGGGCATGAGTTCGCAGCGTATGGTGTTTCGCTCCCAAATTCAGACACCCGAGGGCATCAAGGGAACAACCGTGGTTATCGTCGGGGATCCCGGCGATGGGCAGAGCGAGGTTGAGGTGACGGTCGGCGATCAAAAGTACATGTCGAGAGTGGCAGACATTGATGGCTTGCCTGCGGCGCCAAGGGAAGCCGCTCGCCGGGCCATTGCTCAGTCAGGACAGTTTTTCTTCTCGTTTGGCACGATGGATGATTCGGCCATTGAGGAGATGATGCGGCAGCACCGTGAACAAATGGATTTGTTTGAGCAGATGTTCTTTCGCCGCCTCAATTCAGCACCACCCGCGCCTGTCCAGCCACCGGCTGCTCCCCTCCCGGTGATGAATTCTCCCATCAAGTCCTGAACTTTTGCGGCGGAAAAAAAATCGGAACTCCCCCCCCTTGGAATTTAACGACGCAGGCCCATTGAATAGAATGCGAAGGTATGCGTAAAGTCGCGTGCAGGCCGGGTGATGTGAACCTGGTTGGGTGGGATGAGGTGATTCAGATGAGAAAAGGCTTCTTCTTTGGCGTATGGTTGACTTTATTCCTGGCGGCTGGCTCCGTTCGTGCTGCGGACGTGGATGTGGTGCAGTGGCTTGGCGAAGGCTATGTGGGAATTGGCGTCATCGACATGCAGAAATTGCCTCAGCGCAAGATCTTTACGGATTTGATGCATTTTTTTGTGACCGATGACAATGCAAAACAGGCTCTCTCGCACCTTAACGACGCCGGGCTGAACTATGGGATGCTGACACGAGTGGTGGTAGGCATTCCCAATGATGTTGAAAAATCGGAACACATCATATTCTGGGAGTCGAAAGAGTCGCTGCAAAGATTCGTGCCTGTTGTCGATAAGTATCGGGATGAGTTGAATGTACGGACGTATCGGGGTGTCACCTATTACTGTACGAAACGTCAGAATGAATGTTTTACTTTTTTCGATACGCTTCTGATTCTGGGCAGTGAGCGCCAGGTGAGGGCCATGCTTGATGTCAGGCAGAGCAATCTCAGGGTTAGAAAGAATGGGCCGCTTGCACATCAGGCTGAGCTTGCTGACAAGACGAAGGATGTATGGTTTGCCTTTGCATTGACAGATAGTGAGCGGACGCGCATTGGCCGTGCCGATCCGATCGTTGATATGTCATCCGAGGGGCTCGGAAAGCTCAATTTTTCGGATCTTCGGGCGGGTCACTTTTCGCTCGACTTTTCGACTGGCCTGGCGATGGCTGGCGCGCTTTCCATGGCGGGTGAGGCCTCGGCCTCGGCATTGTCCGGCATCGTGTCAAAGCTCATGGCAGATGCCCTGAACAGCCTCGGCGTGAAGGAGCTTGGGGTGGATGTGTTCATCCGTCCCATCAAAATTGGTGCGAAAAAAGCAACAGTCAACATTGCATTTTCGTACTCGCAGGCCGTTTTCGATCAGCTCATTGCGCTTGTGACGGACTTGGCAAAGTCTGTACCTGCCACTCAGGCTTCACCATCGACAAAAAAGTAGGGCGCGCCTTTTTACGTGGGGGAACTTGTTCCCCCAAACTCTGCGTGCCTCCCCTTTCATGGGAGGTGGCGGCGAAGCCGACGGAGGGGTACACGTATCGCTTGTGGCCACATATTCCGCATTGCAAGCGAAGGAAATACATTACATGTGCTTGCGGCTCTGAGGCAGAGGACATGTCGCGACTTAAACTGAGACGCTCTTGCCCCCAAAGCAATGCCCCGGGCATTGCAGGGGGTTCGGGGGAGCCAGCTCCCCCGAGGGAACCTGTTCCCCGCGGGGCGTTGCGGGGTGTCCCCGCACAGGGGGTAGACGCGTATTGGGCGTATGCCCAATAGCGGCGCAGGGGGCGTTGCCCCCTTCAATGATGCCTTCCCGGTCAGAAGCTGATGGACGTCAACAGAACGGGGGGGATATTTTGGTGCAGGCCATCGACGACCATGACCTGGACATCGAAGATTCCGTGTGTTGGTTTGATATCCAGGTTGATGGTGACTGGATCGGCCACCAGATCGCCTTCGAGAAAACCCCGGGCAGGATAGCGTCCCCCAAGCAGGGCGTGGGATGTGGTCATTTTTCGGTTGGGAGAATTGACAATGAAGCGAAGCTGAGGGTCTGTAAAGATCGGCTTTTGGATGCGATAAAAGAGGGTCAGTCTGATTTGTGCCTTGGGCTGCCAGGTGAAGGATTCAATTCGAAAACCCTCAATATGCAATGACTCGTGCAGTGCTGCTTCGAACCGGGTGGCGTTGGCGGGCAGTGTGTCGATGAAAACGTCGTTTAAGGGGTTGACGCTCATCAATGACTCGTTGTTCGAGATAAGGAAGAGCCGGGAGGAGGGGGCATTGAGGACAACGACATTTCGCCGTTCATTGTCGTAAAAAGCCGAACGGTAGGCCTGATTGATGGCAAAGAGTGAGCCTTTTGGGATGATGAAGAAGGCATCTTCGTGGCCATAGATGGGCTTGAGATATTCGAGCATCAGTTGTCTTGACATTGACTGGGCAAAGTCGAGAGAATAGCTGGAGAAGGTGGAGATTGTGCAGTGATTGGCCTTGCAGATGTAGCCTGGGTCGCAGTCTCGGTAAGTGATGCAGGGCAATTCGGTTTCTTCTTTGAGGATGAAAAGCTTCTCACCATTGTTGGCATGGGCAAAATAGCGAGAGATCAGGGCATCTTCTGTGAGTTCGCCGGAAATGGCCGGCAGATAGACGAGATACAGGAATCCTGAGGAGATGAGTGCAGTGAGCAGCAGCGAAATGGCTGGCGTTGTACTTGGAAGGGCGACATCAATGGGGCGCCCGGCTTTGCAGTAGGTCGAGCTTGCCCGGACATTGTCCTCGTCTTTGTTTTTTTCATAGAGGCCGTCGAACCAGCAGTAGATCTGATGCCTGAGTGCTGCGCCAATGGGCGAAAACACCAGGTATGACAGCACAGCAAAGATGGGAACAAAGCTCCAGAAGGTTTGGGCAAACAGCGTATATTCCGGCGGCCAGTGCATGGGCGGATCGACGAGGAGGTACTGGATCAGAGAGAATGGAGCTTCATACAGGACATGCGCGATGAATGCGATGACGGCGACAGAAGCCAGCCAGATGCCGTGTCTGAGCAGGAAACGCTGTCTGATGCAGAGCCAGACTTGCGGTGAGGATGCCACGAGACCAAAAAGGATTGCCATGGGAAGGAGCCCCATGAAGGCGTATTCGTTGGCAATGTTCGTTCCAACCCACAGGGTGATGATGCTGATGAAGCTCCAGACTGCCAGGATGATCTGTGCCGGCGACCGGAGGTTGGGCTGGTCATCAAGGTTTGGTGGGGTGAGGAATTCGCCGCGGAAGGGGTATTGAGAAAGGGTGAGTTTTCTCTGAGGAATGAGAGTGGCCAGGATGAGGAGCGGGAAGAAGGCTATCCAGGGGAAAAGGCCAAAGGCCAGAACACGCAGCCATGTTGTCCAGCGCCATTTTGGGGTTTGCGAAATGTCTTCGAGGGCATCGTTATCGACGAAACCGCGCAGGGAACCGCGGCGGATTTCGACGAATGGCTGGGATGCGGTGTTTTCAGGTGCCGGCGTGAGACGCTGGACAACCTGACCTGCCTGGAGTTCGGAAAACTCAAAAATGCTCGTGACAGGTGCGATGTTGGTGATGAGTTGTGGCCGTTCGTCTGGGATGGAGCGATAAACATTTGCCAGGTTTGGATTCCTGCTTAGCGCAGCTTCGGACACTCTGGCAAGGCTGAGCTTTTCCTGCACGGGTTTTTGGCTTGCGTGCTGCATAAAGTAACGAAATGTGACAGCAACAGCACCATGCAGCGGCGGTACTTCCTGCCTGGCTTTTGGTGGCGCATTTTTGCCAAACTGACGCAGCAGCAGCGCCTCGAAGGTTCGGCGTCCGCTTTCGCTGTGTTCGAAGATTTCGCCGGCGTTGGTGTTGAGCCCAAACCCTGTCTCGGCGAGGATAAAGGGTATGGGCTGCTTGCCGTCTTCGGCCTTAAGTTGTCCGAGAATGGCTGTGCCGCGCCGTTCGATGGCAGCGACCTCATTCATCTCGATAGCATCATTCAGGGCTGAAAGCGGCATGGGGATGCGTTCCTCAAGAACGTGGCGCATGGCTGTCACTGTCTGTCCGAAACAGAGCGCAATCAGGAGGCCTGCTGCATAGAGCGGGAGCAGAAAGTATTTTGTTCGAAGCGGGGCTGCAAAATCCCGCCGCTGCGGATGCCTGGACAGGCAAAGGGAAGCCAGGAGCATCACACATGCCACCATGATGAGTGCAAAAAAACCGCCTGTAAGGAAAGTGATGAGGACGGAGATGCCGGCCAATGCCTGCATGCTTCGGCGCATGTGCATGGTCTTTGCGTAGGCGGCGAGCAGGTAGTGCAGGATGGGTAAGGAAACGGCAAGAATTGTCCAGATGCCGCCCTGAATCAGCTTCGAGCCAAAGACGAACATTGGCATGGTAAGAAGAACCACAATGGTCGTCCACGCGCCGCGTCTCGTCGACATCTGCCGCACGGTGATAAAAGTCAGGACGATGAGCCAGGTTCCGGCCAGAGCCGATGGCAGCCGCAGCAGGAATGCGCCGGGATCAGGTGAAATGTGAAAACACGCCGCCATGACCCAGACCTGGAGATAAGGTCTGAAAGCGATTTCGCCGTCAAGCTGAGGCAGCCAGAAAGGCGTTTCAAGAATGCTGGAGTGCGCGATTTGGCGTGCCATCAATACGATGGAAGCTTCCCATGGTTCCCAGATTCCCATGGACGACGACGTCAGGCCCCACAGGAGTACGGCCAAAGACAACACCAGTACGCCAAAAACTTCCACTATCGATTGCCGCGTCAGCATTTAAGAAACCTCGCCATAAATCACGATGGGCAAGAAAACAGGAAACCAGTCTAATGCCTCCACTCAAGGATGGAAACTAAAATGCGGTGTCGTGAGGGGGGGAAGCCCCCTGCGCCGCTATCGGCCGCACCCCCCGTCGCCTGCGGCGCCACCCCCTTTAAAAAGGGGGCGCGGCCGATACGCGTCTACCCCCTGTGCGGGGCCTCAGTCGCCGGCCCCGCAACGCCCCGCTTCGGGGAGCATTGCTTCACGAAAATCACGTTATTTATGTCAGGGTAATTGCTACTCTGAAGAACGTACGACATATCTTTGCTGATTTTGCGGTGTTTTTCCCAACGCCTGGATGCCGGTTTTATTTTGAACCATCGCATAGAATGCTTTTCCCAATTGCTTTCGGTTCTCAATGCTGATTCGCCTCCACTCATAGCCGCAGAAAAGATCTGCCACAATGAAGGTCTCTCCAGTGTGAAGGTTTTCCAGCTCATTTTCGGCACAACACAGCAAGACTTCTCGGGGTGTTTCTGAATCGACAGGCATGACTTGACTCCAATTGATAGTAAAAACATAAAGAGCTTGAGCTTGAGCTTGAGCTTGAGCTTGAGCTTGAGCTTGAGCTTGAGCTTGAGCTTGAGCTCATAGCTAGTAGCTACTAGCTAGTAGAAAAAGTCAACAACTTTGTTAAGCGATTGCTCTTGGCATACATCATGAGCCAATATTATTGATGTTATTATGGTGAAAGTTTACCTGGCATGCGCTAAGCTGCTTCGGCCGTTTGGGACGCCTGGGGCGTATGTGCGCTCAAGTGTTGGGGTTATTGTGTAGAGTTTTTTCGAGCTGATGGCGCGTCAAACCCAATTTGTGTCGCGCAAAATCCAAGTTCAAGTCCAGGGAATCGAATGTCAATGTCCAAGAATGCCCCCTCCGGGGCGATCCGCATTCAAAAGTTTTTAAGCCTTGCAGGCGTCGCGAGTCGTCGTCATGCAGAGGAGCTCATTCGTCAGGGGCGCGTCAGGGTAAGCGGGCGCGTCGTGACAGAGATGGGTGTTTTGGTGACGCCGGGCAAGAGCCGCGTCGAAGTCGACAATAAGCCCGTGTTCTATACGCCGGAGCGCAACTACATTTTGTTCCATAAACCGACAGACTGCATTACGACGCTGGACGATCCCGAGCAGCGTACAACGGTCATAGACTTATTGCCAAGTGGTTTGCCGAGGGTGTTTCCCGTTGGCCGATTGGACTGGGATACAGAAGGGCTGCTGCTTTTGACGAATGATGGGGATCTTGCGTACAAGCTGACGCATCCCGGTTCGAAAGTTCCTCGCGTTTATCACGTCAAGTTGCGTGGCGAACTCAAGGAAACTTCGGCAGAGTTTAAGCAGCTTCGCAAGGGGGTGGAGCTTGAGGATGGCATGGCGAAGCCGGATCGCGTTGCGCTCGTCAAGTTTACGGGCAACAACACCTGGCTTGAGATCGAGCTCCACATTGGGCGCAATCGGATTGTTCGCCGAATGTGCGAGGCGATTGGCTATCCGGTGATGAAGCTCAGGCGCGTGACCTTTGGAAACCTGACGCTGGAAGGGCTTCCATTGGGCACGTTTCGTGATTTATCCGAGCGAGAGGTTGTCTCGCTGTATGATCAGCTTGGCGGCGTTGGGGATCGGCCCATTGTCCGGTCTAAGTCGGGGATTCGTTATGCCCGGGGATTTGATCCCAAGGAACGCACGATGCCGCGTCAGGGGGCGCCAAGTCGTGCGATCATTGATTCGAGTGAGAAGCGCATTGGTCGGGTCGAGCTTCGTCCAAGACCTTCGCGGATGAAAAAAGAGGCAGAGGTGGATCAGAAGCGGCCGCTGTCTGGTTCCAAACGTGTGGCATTTGAGGCAAATGATATGAGTGAGAAGCGCGTCTTTGATTCAACCTGGTCTCGTGATTCGGGTTCTCTTGAACGCAGCGGGAGTGAGCGCCGTTTTGGCGGCGGCAGCCGCGAAGGTCGCCCGGAAGGTGATCGTCGTTTTGGCGGCGGCAGCCGCGAAGGTCGCCCGGAAGGTGATCGTCGTTTTGGCGGCGGCAGCCGCGAAGGTCGCCCAGAAGGTGATCGTCGTT
>Ga0209737_10000695_pt1 | contig 26281 bp, 21 predicted proteins | sample TergutCu122P3_FD_187284 | JGI IMG/M metagenome (GOLD analysis project Ga0209737, IMG submission 187284) | Cubitermes ugandensis P3 segment gut microbial communities from Kakamega Forest, Kenya - Cu122 P3 (SPAdes) (version 2) | ecosystem: Host-associated > Arthropoda: Insects > Digestive system... | reverse complement strand
ACGCCAGTGAACGCCCGCCAGGACCGATAACCATGCTCAACGGACTGAAAGCGTTTAATAACATCCTGTACGGCTGGATGATCGCTCGTTCCTCAGAGGGAGGTAGAGATGTGTGCATACACTAGCCCGCAAGGGGAGAGGGGAGGGGGAGAGGGCATTCTTCTTCTGGATGGCTTTTCGCCACGCTTCGCTCGCGGCTAAAGGCCGCTCGCAATGACGCCGTTATTTGATTCCTAATCCCTGACCTCTGATCCCTGACGCCGCACCCGCTCCAACGTTTTCTCGCGCCCCAACAGCACCAACACCGCGTCGATCGCCGGCGTCGAGAGCGTTCCGGCGACCAGCGCCCGAACCGGCATCATGATCTGTGGCGGTTTCAGCCCGTGCCGTTTGGCGGCGTCCTTGAGCGCCGCGTTCAGCGATTCACGGTCCCAGGGCAGGGTCTCGAAAGCCGTGAACAACTCGGCCAGCGCCGCGTGGTTGGCGGGCTGGATCTGCTCGGCCAGCAGCGCCGCGTCCGGCGTGACATCGGCGTAGAAAAAACGGACAGCCTGCGCCATTTCGACCAGCGTTGCCACCCGCTCGCGGAACAACTCGGCGACCGCGCCCGGCGCCGGACCGGCAGCAACGTCCAAACCCTCTTTTTCGAGGAACGGCAACAAGCGCCGCCCCAATTCTTCGGGCGACAATCGCTTCATGTGCTCCTGATTGAGCCAGCGCAACTTGTCGGTGTTGAAGCGCGACGGCGCCGGACTGATCGCGTCGAGATCGAACCAGTCGCAAAATGCCTGGGGCGAAAACACCTCATCGTTGCCGTGCGCCCAGCCCAGCCGCGCCAGAAAGTTAATCATCGCCTCGGGCAGATACCCGGCGGCATCGTACTCGGTCACGCTTACCGCGCCGTGCCGCTTCGACAACTTCTGCCCGTCCTCGCCGAGCACCGTCGGCACATGCGCGAACACCGGCGGCTCAAAACCCAGCGCCCGGAAAATGTTGATCTGGCGCGGCGTGTTGTTGACATGATCGTCGCCACGGATGACGTGCGTGATCTGCATGTCAATGTCGTCCACCACCACGCAGAAATTGTACGTCGGCGTGCCATCGGGGCGGGCGATCACCAGATCGTCAAGTTCCGTGTTCGCAAATTCGATGCGACCCTTGACGCGGTCATCCCAGGCCACCGCGCCGTCGTCGGGATTGCGGAAGCGGATCACAGGCGCCACCCCGGCAGGCGGCGTCTTTCCCGCGGCATTTTCCGGTCGCCAACGCCCGTCATAGCGCGGCTTCTCGCCGCGCGCCATCTGGGCTTCGCGCAGCGCGTCCAATGCCTCGGTCGGCATGTAACAGCGGTACGCCAGCCCGCGCGCCAACATGTCGTCGATCACCTCGCGGTAACGCGCCATCCGCTGCATCTGATAAAACGGCCCCTCGTCATAGCTCAGACCGAGCCAGGCCATGCTGTCCAGAATCGCCTGCGTGGCCGCCTGCGTCGAACGCTCACGATCCGTGTCCTCAATCCGCAATACGAACGTCCCTTGAAAACGGCGGGCATACGCCCAGGCGAACAGCGCCGTGCGGGCGCCGCCCAGATGCAGAAAACCGGTGGGACTGGGGGCAAAACGGGTGCGGATAGGGGTGGACATGAGAGAACGTCAGATAAGAAAAACCGCATTTTACGCGAGGCAACCGGAAATGACTTTAGAGCCGAATTGACCGTGGGGAGTTGTTGTATAACGTGTTGTTTCAAAAGGGATTTGTAAAAAAGGTCTCTATCTTATGCCGTTTATACCACTGTAAGCCCCGCTCATCGGAGGTTTGTTTAGATGGGGCTAAAGAAGGGTTAACGTCAGCTTGAGGCGGTTATTAAGGGTAAGAGGAGATGGATCATGAAGGCGATGAATAGAGGATTTACTTTGGTCGAAGCGATGGTTGTCGTGGCGATCATCGCGATTTTGGCGGCGATTGCGTATCCGGCTTATTCCGATCATGTGACGCGCGGAAGAATACCTCAGGCAACAGCGCCGCTGTCCGACGCAAGGGTTAGACTGGAGCAGATGGCGATAGATTTTAGGGGATACCGACTACCTGGCGGTGTTAATCCATGCACGGGAGGAGGAACTCCCCCTCACCTAACGTGGATCGCCCAGTTCAGCAATGCGGATTTTACGGTGACGTGCACTTCGACGGCGAATGCTTATCTGGTGACCGCTACGGGGGTGGGCAGAATGGCGGGTTTTGTGTACACCGTAAATCAGGCAAACGTTCGTGCGTCAACGGTTACTGGCTTGAACGGATGGACGGGGAATGCGAGCTGCTGGGTGGTGAAAAAAGGCGGTCATTGCGGATGATGCGAGGGATATCATGAAAGCGGGAAATGGCATTCGGGGTTTTACCTTGATCGAGCTGATGGTCATGGTCGCTCTTCTCGCGCTTTTTCTGGCGTTGGCGACACCCAGCATCGGAACTTATCTCGAAAACACCAAGATAAGGAATCCTGGGGACGAATTGGCAGGCGCAATGAAAGAGGCGCAAACGCATGCGCTGAAGGCAAATCGGCCGACCGAGTTTGTATTAACTTTGGGCGCTGGCGGAGCGGTTGTTGGATGGACGATCAATGAAATAAACCTGACAGCGACGCCTCCGGAAACGGAGATTAAGAGAGCCACTTGGCAGGGTAGCCCAAATATTGTGAGAACCCCCGGGCAAGCGACAAGAATCACTTTCAATGAAGCCGGTCGTGTTATGGCGGCCAACTTGATCGCGCCTGGAATTCCCCCGTTGGAGCGCCTTGACCTTAGCAGGGCGGTTGCAATGGACGGCGTCATGCCGCTTCGCGTAGAAGTGAACATGCTCAGAAGAGGGATCAGGGTTTGTGCGCCGCATCTTGCCACGACTGACCCGAAGGGGTGTACTCCTCTTGGCCCATAAACCCAGGCGAACAGTTGATGGAGCAACGACCATGAAAAAGGTTTTTGAAAAGAGGGACGGCAGAAAAGAGCGATCCGGGCAGCGCGGCGGCATGTTGTTGGAAGTCCTTGTATCGGTTCTTCTTTTCGCGCTGGGCATCGTGGCGCTGGTCGGCTTGCAGGGGCGTTCTCTGGGTGTGACTGACGACGTTCAGCACCGTGCCGAGGCCATGCATCTTACCAACGCGTATATGGGAAAAATACTGGCGGCGGCAAATGGGGGGCTAGCAGGTGGCGGGAGGCTAACAGGCGATCAGATTCGGTTGCGGTTTGCTGGCGCGAATAGCGTTGGTGGGGCGGACTATCAGGTCTTCGCGAATCAGGTGTTGGCGATCCCCGGAGTTCAGATGCTGGCGCCGACAGTGAGCTTCGACTTCGTTGATAATACGGGGACGGTTACTGACCTGCTCGACAGAGTGCGGCGCGTTGATTCATTTGATGTGACGATTACCGTTCAGTGGCAGGATCGAGGGGATCAGGGGACTGTACCTCGCCAGTACAGGCAGACCTTCTCCGCAGGTTATTAGAAGCTGTATGGGGTTGTATTTACCGTTATCCCAAAAGAGGCACTCATGAAAAGCTTTTTTTTCCCTATGATTAGACAAAAAGGGATGACCATCGTTGAATTAATGGTGGCGGTGCTCATCGCTTCATTGTCGATATATGCGGTGTATCAAGTCTATGAGGGGACGGAACGCGCAAAGCGTACGGTTGCTTCTGTTGGTGATGCCCAGGTTTCCGGGTTGTACGCGATTCACCTTATAGAAAGCACTATCCGCAGTGCTGGCGTAGGGATGATGAGGGACAGCGGTCAGCGGCTTGCCGGCTGTATTGCGGGGTCCATGGGCGGCGTGACCTCTCCAGCGGGACTTACCCTTCGCCCCTTACCTGTGGTGATTGACGGGGTACGCACGCCCGATGACAATTTCGATGACATTTTTGTCTTTTCCGGCGCCCCCACGCTTCGCGCATTTCCGGTTCAGGTGGCGGCAGTGGCAGGCCCAGTGGTGACGGTTGCAGGAACGCCGTTGGGTTTCAGATCCGGGGATGTTTTGATAGAGGTGACCGACAGTGGTTGTCAGGCCTACATTATCCAGAATGCCGGCGCGGACGCTCAAGGCCGCATCTCAGCAGATGTGGCAGGTCAGACGACGGTGACCCTTGATCGTGCAGGGCCGGCGGTTAACAGTTGGCTTATTGATATCGGAACCCCGAAGCGGGCGCGTTTCTATGTCGATCCTGATACCAACACTTTGCTGATGGAAGACTGGGTGTTGGGAGCCGGTGGTCTGTGGATTATTAACCGCCGTGATCCTATTGTTTCCGGCGTCATGAGTTTCCGGGCGCAGTATGGGATTGGCCCCAATACCGGGGATGTAGGCGCTGGTGGCAGACGCACTATCGGGGAGGTCAACGAATGGAGGTTTGCTGATGCTCCGTGGACTCCGGCGGTTTTTGACACGACGCCACTGGATATAGATAACACAGTTCGGCGGATCAGGGCGATACGGTTGTCGATCATTGTCCGGTCGGACGAACAAGATATCAACCTTGCGGGGGGAGGAGCTGTGCAATTTGTGCCATTCGCCGATTGTTCTGGTCCGGCGGCTACAACATGTTCCCCCGTTGGCCCTCCTCTGAGCTTTTCGGCCGGATGGCGTTATCGCATGTACGAAACAGTGATACCGCTGAAAAACGTCATCTTGAACTAGTGATGGCTATGGTTAATGTGCTGACAGATTATTAAACAGGTGTTTTATGAAAACATTTGAAAAACGTCCTCCGGTATTGAAGCGCCAGCGTGGCATTGTGTTGGTGGTCACGTTGCTTGTGCTGGTGGCGATGACGCTGGCCTCGGTGGGCATGATGCGCTCGGTGGACTCTTCTGTCATGGCGGTGGGCAACATGGCGCTCAAGCAGGCGTCTGTTGCGGCGACAACCTCGGCGCTGGAAAACTTCTTCCGGACGGGCGTGCCGATCATGGCTGCCAATCAGCCCGCATTGCAGAACAATGGTGGTGTGATGAACACGCTCATACCGGGCATCGCTTATTTTGCGTCGATTCAGAATGGGGAAAACGCGCAGGGAATTCCTGCGGTGTTGCAACCCCAGACCCCTGTGATACCTCCACCTCAGACGCTTCCCAGGGATGGTGATTTTCAATACCGGATCGTGGTTGAGAGAATGTGCAGGGCTGCGGCTGTGGGGGTGCCGGCCAGCCCGCAAGATTGTGAGAGCTGTCAAGATGGGACGTTGCTCGGTCTAGGGGGGGGGCGAACCAATGTAGTTCAACATGCCTTTCCTCCGGGAGAAGGGTTTAACGGATGCTACCGTGTGAGCGTTCGCATAGACGGCCCCTTCAATACGCGTTCTTTCGCTCAGGCTTTTGTCGAAATCTGATTAGCATCGCATGAACTATTTTTGTAAAGGTGTCGCCATGAAGACTTTATTCTTTCCCCGTCGGCTGTGTTGTGTGCTGTTCCCTGCGCTGATCTTGTGGGGGGGGGGGGCGCATTCTGCTCCTATCAATTTGCCGGATGTACCGCTGGGAACAGAGACGCGTGTGCCACCGAATATCTTCATGACGGTGGACGATTCTGCCAGTATGTTGAGGAGCTTCAATCCTGACAACCTTAGTGTTAGCCCTACGAATAGGTTTTTCGCTCAAAGGGCTAATGGAATTGACCGGGCGTGCTGGTGGAGGTGGGGTAATCTTAATGATAATTTTGCTACGGCGGGGGGTGATACTGTAGTTGAGCAAATAACATTCTGTACCCCTTACGATGAGACAGACGTAATCCAACTCTTGGGTGGCCATGGCAATGCAGACTCTGGCTGGAGCAATGTAAACCAGCTTAGCAGTCTTTTCCATCATGGACACCCCCCTCTTCTGGCTCCCGCTTTCAACGGTCAGGCCTATGACCCATTGATAACATACAGGCCGCCGAGAAGGTCTAACGGCACGTTTTTGCCCGACATGAATGCAATCAATACCGGCAACTGGGCAACGGTGCAATGGCAGGATGGGGCGACATGGCCGGGCCGTCCGCTTTTTAATTTCAGGACGGCACGCTATGCTTACACCCTGGCACAGCGAAATATTCTGTTCAACAGGTACATGGCAGGGACGGATGTGGCGACACGGAATTTTTTTGACAGCCACGCAACAGGGGCTGGTGCCAATCTCCGTTATAGCTTGCCGCCTCACTACTTCAAAACGAGTGTGAAGTGGTGCAACGCTCTGAGGGCAGATGGTTCGGCTCAAGCAAATGCGGGTTTCAGTAACTGCCGGGACGAGCGTTTTGGCGCGTTTCTATTTCCCTACTATTATGCTCAATTCGGTGAACGCAGAGGCATGACGGACAATACCACCTCCCCGGCGTTTGAGTTGGTGGTTCTGGATTTTGTTAATGGACTGATTAATGGGCAAGCATCCATTACGCACTTTTACATTAACGAAGACGGGGATCTGGACACGTTCACCCGGACATTCGCCGAAGAAGCCACCAATTACGCGAATTGGGCAGCGTACTACAAAAACCGCCTTGTGGCGACAAAAGCCGCAGCTTCTCATGCGTTCGCGGATATTGATAGTAGCGCCGCTGCTCCCGTGATTCCGAGAGTCGGTTTTTCATCAATCAACAGGCTGGCCGAAGGAAGTACGCTCGTTGCGGCCAATCCGAATCGAAATATTGCCATAGCTACGTTGCCGGTTGCGTCTTTCGAGGGGGCGCAAAGAAACACTTTCTTTGACCGGCTTCTTGGTTTCCGTTTTACATGGGGCGGGACGCCCTTGCAGGTGTCCTTGTACGAGGTCGGGGAGATGTTCAGAGGTGCGGGGGCGGGCGCGCCGATCACCCTTTCATGCCAAAGGAACTACCATATTCTTTTTACGGACGGAATGTGGAATTCGTCTCCTGCTTCTATTACGGGTATTACTGACGTGGACAGGAACGTTCCAAACTTGCCGCACCTCCAGGGTCTCTCTGTTTACGGAAGCACCTTGACCTCCGGCGCCTTTTGGCCGGACCCCATTCGCGACCGCGCTGGAGCACAACGGTCGCTTGCCGATATTGCACTTTATTACTGGATGACGGATTTGCGCCCTACTATGGTTAACAACGTCCACACGACGAACCGCGATCCGGCAAACTGGCAGCACCTGAACTTTTTTGGCATGGGGTACGGCGTCAGCGGGACATTGCCTTCGAGAAATCAGGCCGACACGTTGCAAAGAATAGTGAACCGCGAGCCGGGCTTTGACTGGCCGCCGCCGGTGGCAGATCAAATTACGGCGGTGGACGATCTTTGGCATGCTTCGGTCAATGGTTTCGGGCGCTATATTTCGGCGCAGTCCCCGGACGAGTTTCGTGCCGGTCTTCGCTCGATCCTGGCGGAGATACTCAACACGGGCGGTGCTCGTGCAGGCCGCGGGTTTACCCACCCGAATTTAACTTTGGGAGGGGGCACTTCCCAGTTTACCTACGCGCCCTCGTTCGCCTCTGGCTGGAATGGAGACGTCGTTAAAATGCGAATCGATAGCCGAGGGATGGAGCATGCAATACCTGGCCAAGGAACCGCAGCGGAAAATCTTCAAGCCTTGTTGACTCCGACGCCTAGTGTCCCCGATCCTTGGAACACAAGACGCAAGATTTTCACAATGGCTTGGTCGGGTGGAAAAGTGGGTTCCGGTGTTGCCACGCCTGCGCCTTTTCAGGCATCGGCTCTTCCTCCTTCCATAACTCAACATTTGGGGGGCAGCCCAACCCAACAAGCGCAAGTCATTGCCTACCTGCGTGGCGATCGAAGCAGGGAGGGTGATAGCATGGGAAGGTTCCGGCTTCGTGGTCCGGGGCCTTTGGGCGATATCGTCAATGCAATGCCAGAGGTGGTCACGCTGCCTTTCTGTGATCAGCTCAGTGCAAGCCGCCTTTTCTGCAGCTATGACGACACGAAGAACCCTGGTTACAAAGCCTTTTACCAAGCTCAGGTAGCCCTCAACCGCAAAACAATGGTTTATGTCGCAGCCAATGACGGGATGCTGCATGCTTTTGACGGAAATTTGGACGAACAATGGGCGTACATCCCCTCGGATTTGTTTCGTCCGCATAACGAAGGCGGAATTATCAACTTGACGTTTCAGGAGACCAATCCTGATACACCATTTAAACACTACTACTATGTCGATGCGACGCCACGTGTGCTCGATGTGTTTTTGCCGGGTCGCGGTGGCTGGCGCACAGTGCTGGTCGGTGGTTTGGGCAAGGGGGGCACGTCTTACTATGCGCTCGATGTGACCGACCCCACCGTTGCTGCGACCGAAGCCGGCACGGCCAGCAAGATGGCGATGTGGGAATTTACCCACAACAACATGGGATACACCTTTGGACGAGCCGACCTCGTGAAGACCAGAGCCAAGGCGTGGGGCTACAAGAGCGATGACGATCCGGACGGAAAATGGGTGGCTATCCTTCCTTCCGGCTATAACAACGGCTCCGGGAATGGGCAACCGAAAAATGGGGACGGAAAGGGGCATCTCTTCTTTGTCGATCTGGAAACAGGAGCGCTTTTACACACTCTGTCAACGCCGGAAGGTTCAGCCGATGACCCCTTGGGGCTGGTTGCTATCGGCGGTTATACCGAGTTTATGGACAATCAATTAGCGCTGGCGATCTATGCCGGCGATCAGAAGGGGAATTTGTGGCGCTTCAATCTCGAAGACGATGATTTTAATCAATGGACTGTGGAAAAGATGGCGACACTCACGGACAGCGATGGTCGTCCGCAGTGGGTGACGACCGAACCCTGGCCACTGCGCGATGCAAATGGGGATCGCTGGGTGTTTGTGGGAACGGGGGGGTTTAGAGAGAGTAACGATTTGGCTTCCAATGTGAGACATACGTTCTATGCTTTCCGGGACGGTGGGATAGACAGAAATGCCGTCACAAATAAAGATAAAGCGGACGCCTTTACCGGGCGGAACCCGAGGAATGTTAATAAAAACTGCGGCGCCAGTGGCAGTGAATATTGTGGGCTGGAGCGTGTGGAGGGGGCGCGAGTGAATATCAATCCCACGGACAGACAAAAAGAGAACGGCTGGTATGAGGACATGGAATCGGGATACCACATTAACGTAAAGCCGGTGGCTGCATTGGATAAAGTGGTTTATGCCGCTAACAGATACACCGGTGGTCTACCGTCAGGGAGTATGATAGGTGTGGATCCGTGTACCAGCGCAACCTTTGATGGCAGGGTTTTTGCTCGAGAGGTTAATACTGCAGAGACGTTTCTTAGCGCTAACAAGCACTATGAAAGCGTTTCAGGCGGGATTTCTGATGTTAGGATTGTCAGGCGAAGAGGGCCTATGGGGCCAAGTGGGCCAGGTCCGGATGAACTATCAGTTGCCGTTAGTGGCATGACGCCAGGTTCCGCTATTAGCATGCCAGACATGAAGGCAGTTTCAATTTCTGGAAATATGGGGATCACCGGGGTACCTGACAGAATCTATATACGGCACATCGAGTGATTTTGAGGGGGGTGTCTGAACAGCGCGGTAGTGATACCGCGCTGTTTTATTATGTTCGCTTATCCGCTCTACGGGACTTGATGGTTTGCGATCAGTGTTACCAACGTTGTTGCTCCGATTCCGGCTTTCACCACATGCCCACTCCCCGGCGCGACGGTGATGGGGTTGCCGTCGAGATCCCATAGCGCGGTCAACAGGACGGTTCGGTTGCCTTCGGGGGTGATGATTTCCAGGGTGTCGCCGACGTCGAAATGGTTTTTTACGTCGAGGGTGGAGAGGCCGGTGTCGGGGTCGTGGTCGATGACTTCGGCGACGAATTGCTGGGTGAAGTTTGAGGAGGCGCCATCGGTGTAGTTTTGGGTGGTGTCCGGTGCGCTCGATGCGCGGCGGTCGAGGAAGCCTTCGGTGTAGCCGCGGTTGGCGAGACCATCGAGTTGTTTCAGAAGATCGGGGTCGAAGTCGCGTCCGGCCATCGCGTCGTCGATCGCTTGTTTGTAGATCTGCGCGGTGCGGGCGGTGTAATAGTGCGATTTGGTGCGGCCTTCGATTTTGAGGCAGTCGATGCCGATTTCAATCAGCCGCCGGACATGGCGAATGGCGCGCAGGTCGCGCGAGTTCATCAGGTAGGTGCCGTGTTCGTCTTCGGCGATTTCCATCCATTCGTCGCGTCGGCGCTCGGTTTCTTCGAGGAGCCAGGCCTGGTCGGCGGCGGGATGGCGGGATGGAACTTCTTTCCCACTACCCTCTCCCCCACCCCCTCTCCCACAAGTGGGAGAGGGGAGTGTCGAAACACCATCCCCACCCCGGCTCTCCCCTTGAAGGGGAGGGAGATTTTTGCCCTCTCCTCCAACCCCTTGTGCTGCTGGATTCCCGCTTTCGCGGGAATGACGGGGAGAGGGGGGCGTCGAAACCCCATCGCCACCCCGACCCTCCCCTTGAAGGGGAGGGCGGTTTTCACCCTCTCTCCCAACCCCTTGTGCTGCTGGATTCCCGCTTTCGCGGGAATGACGGGGAGAGGGGAGAGTATGAAGGAGAGGGGGATTCTTGCTTTCCCCCTCTCCCGCCCCTTCGGGGCACCCTCCCCCGCGAGGGGGGAGGGGAGGAACTGGCAGTAGCGTACCTTCAGCGGTTTCGGTCCCGGGTGCGAGGCGGTAGCGCCAGCGGCAGGCGTTGGTGCAGGCGCCCTGGTTGGAGTCGCGGTGGTTGAAGTAGCCGGAGAGCAGGCAACGCCCGGAGTAGGCGATGCACAGTGCGCCATGTACGAAAACTTCCAGTTCGATATCGGGGCATTGTTGGCGGATGTCGGCGATTTCATCGAGCGACAGTTCGCGCGACAGGATGACGCGGGCGATGCCTTGCCGTTGCCAGAAGCGCACGCTGGCCTGGTTGACGGTGTTGGCTTGAACGGAAAGGTGGATCGGCATTTCAGGCCAGCGTTCGCGCACCAGCATGATGAGTCCCGGGTCGGCCATGATCAGGGCGTCCGGTTGGAGCGCCACGACCGGAGCCAGGTCGTCGAGGAAGGTTTCGACTTTGCGGTTGTGCGGCATGACGTTGACGGCCAGGTAAAAGGCTTTTCCGGCGTCGTGCGCGGCGGCGACTCCTTCGGCAAGCGCGGCGGTGTTGCGGAATTCGTTGTTGCGCACGCGCAGGCTGTAGCGCGGCAGACCGGCATAGACGGCATCGGCGCCGTAGGAGATGGCGTAACGCAGGCTTTTCAGCGAGCCGGCGGGGGAGAGAAGTTCGGGGCGTTTCATTGTCGGGGATCAGGTGTCAGGGATTAGGGATCAGTTTAGAGCGTTTTTGGTCCAAGCGTTTACAAATCTGTGAGCGTGCACTTTGTTCCTCTTTTGCATGGGTTTCTGCACATGTCAAAGCGCCACAGGCGCGTAACATGAGTAACCGTCGGTGGAGCGCGAACGCAGTGAGTGCGGAACCGGCGGAGGGGTGATCGTAACAGACCCTCAGCCCTGCAAGGGCTGAACAACAGACCCTATTCAGCCCTTGCAGGGCTGGATGCAAGAGGGGAGCGCTTTCCGCCGGTTCCGTTCGCTGCGCTCACTCCACCGACGGTTACTCACATGATGCCCCTGCGGGGCAAAACTGCGGCCCTCCCGCGAGGGGAGAGGGGTGACCGTAACAGACCCTATTCAGCCCTTGCAGGGCTGGGAGCGCTTTCCGCCGGTTCCGTTCGCTGCGCTCACTCCACTGACGGTTACTCACATGATGCCCCTGCGGGGCAAAACTGCGGCCCTCCCGCGAGGGGAGAGGGGAAGTTCTTCTTCGCGCTTCCGCGTCTCCGCACGAGATGGAAAGGGCGAGGGGAATTGCATAAGTTTGTATAATGGCGGTAGATTTTTCCCTGGTGTACCAGACTCTGAAATGGAGGCAGCAATGAGCACAGAACGGGATTGGAATGACGCGATGAAATCGGAATGGGACAGCTTGCTGCCGCCCGGCGATACGTCGCGGCGGCGTTTTGTCGTCGGTTCGTTGGCGGCGGGGTTTGCGCTGGCGGTGCAGCCGGTGATGGCGCAGACGGCGATCACGACCAGTGCGGACGGCTTGGAGGCGTCGGATGTCATGATTCCGGTTCCGGGCGGCGACATGCCGGCGTATCGGGCGCGTCCGTTGAAGGGGAAAAACTGGCCGACGGTTCTGGTGGTACAGGAAATTTTTGGCGTGCATGAGTACATCAAGGATGTTTGCCGGCGTTTGGCCAAACGCGGTTATCTGGCGATTGCGCCGGAGCTTTTCGCGCGCTATGGCGATCCGCGTCAATACAGCGAAGTGCAACAGTTGTTGCGTGAACTGGTGTCGAAAATTCCCGACGGCGAAGTGCTCGCCGATCTCGATGCTTGCGCGGCTTGGGCGGTGCAGCAGGGCGGCAATCCTGAACGTTTGGGGATCACCGGTTTTTGCTGGGGTGGACGCATCACCTGGCTTTATTGTGCGCACCAGCCGAAAGTTAAGGCGGGCGTGGCCTGGTACGGTCGTCTGGAAGGCGACAAAACGGAATTGACGCCGCGACATCCGCTCGATGTTGTCGGCGAGTTGAAAGCACCGGTGCTGGGGTTGTATGGCGGCGCCGACGCGGGCATTCCGTTGGAGAGCGTCGAAAGAATGCGCAAGGCGCTGGCGCAGGGGCGAGGCGCGGCCAAAGCGTCCGGGTTCAAGGTCTATAAGGGCGCGCCGCATGCGTTCCACGCCGATCATCGCCCCAGTTTTCGGCGCGAGGAAGCGGCGGATGGCTGGAAGCGGATGTTGGCCTGGTTCAAGAAGAGGGGCGTTTGAATACGAGAGCGATTCGTAGATGGTTAAAAACGTTAGGGCACATTATGAAGAAGGAGACAAAAATGGATTTATTGGAAAAGTATCGTATTGCCCACGAAACCAGAAACTTTGAAATAGAAATGTTTTGGAAGCGATGCAACTATTTTCTTGTCCTGAACACAGCGGTAGCTACGGGTTTTTTTGCTTTGAGTAACGCACAAGATTCATGGTACAAGATTGCTCTTGTGGTGTTGGGGATAATAGTGTCGCTTATTTGGTTTTTTGTGGGGCTGGGGGGTAAATTTTGGCAATGCCGCTGGGAGCAACGCTTGCTAACTATAGAAAAAGAGATTGGAGGTGGGTGCGGGCTTTTCTCAGCCACGTGGGAAGAGATTAAATTGGACGTTGAAGAAAGTCTTTCTAATGATGGTGAATGCAAAAAAAAGCTGGATTGGATTGATCGTCAAATAATGAAAAAGCCTTCGGTAAGTAAGCAGATGATTTATCTTTCTCTTATCTTTCTTCTGTTTTGGTGTTTTTTATTCGTAGCTTTTATCATTAAAAGCTGCCATTTTTCTTGCTTTTGCGTTTCATGCGTATTTTAGTGTTGAGTTACGGTGGCACAGATTCTAGGCATCGAAACCTCGTGTGACGAAACCGGTATCGCGCTCTACGATACGGAACGCGGTTTGCGCGCGCACGCGCTGCATTCGCAGGTTGCGCTGCATGCGGCGTATGGTGGCGTGGTGCCGGAGTTGGCGTCGCGCGATCATGTGCGGCGCATCGTCCCGCTGATCGAGGCGGTGGTGCGCGAAGCGGAAACGACGCTGGAGGCGATAGACGGCCTGGCCTATACGCAGGGGCCGGGACTTGCCGGTGCGTTGCTGGTCGGCGCCGGTGTGGCGAGCGCGTTGGCGTTGGCGCTCGATAAACCGCTGATCGGTGTGCATCATCTGGAAGGGCATTTGTTGTCGCCATTGCTTTCCGCTGACAAGCCATCGTTTCCGTTCGTTGCGCTGCTGGTGTCGGGCGGGCACAGTCAGTTGTTTTTTGTTCGCGGTGTCGGGCAGTACGAATTGCTCGGCGATACCTTCGACGATGCTGCCGGTGAGGCGTTCGATAAAGCGGCGCAGTTGCTCGGCTTGCCGTACCCGGGCGGGCCGACGTTGGCGCAGTTGGCGCGTCAGGGACGTGCCGGAGCGGTGCGTTTGCCGCGTCCGTTGATCGACGCGCCGCATCTTCATTTCAGTTTTTCCGGATTGAAAACGGCGGTGCTGACATTGGTGCGGCAGTTGCAATATGAAGGACGTTTCGACGATCAGGCGCGTGCGGACGTGGCGCTGGAATTTGAAACGGCGGTGGTCGATGTTCTTACTGTCAAGGCGTTTGCGGCGTTGCTTCAGCCTTCTCCTTCAAGGGGTGACAAACCCCCGTCGGCTTCGCCGACACCCCCTTTGGAAAGGGGGCTGGGTGGGGATGGTGCCCCTGCGCTTGCTCCAGCTCAGATGCGAAGCCGACAGTTGGTGGTTGCCGGTGGTGTCGGCGCGAATCAGTCGTTGCGCTCGCGTTTTGCCGAGAAGGCTGCTGCGTTTGATGTTCGTGTTTATTTTCCGGAGATGGCGTTTTGCACCGATAATGGCGCGATGATCGCACTGGTCGGCGCGTTGAGGATGGCGGAGGCCGGACGCGATTATGCGTTTCATGTTCGACCGCGTTGGCCGCTGACGGAGTTGGGGGCGGTATCAGGTATCAGGGATTAGGTATCAGGGATCAGGGATCAGGGATCAGGGATCAGGGATCAGGGATCAGGGATCAGGGATCAGAAGTCAGGAATCAGGTATCAGAGAAAATTAACCGCAAAGAGTGCATAGAACGCATAAAAAGAGATCAGGGTTCAGCACAATCCTGATTTGATTTCCAATACCTCAACGTTTTTTCTTTGTGTTCTATGCTTTCTTTGCGGTTAAATTTTAAAGAAAGGAATAAGCGATGCAAATCGCGGTGGCGCAACTCAATTTGACCGTCGGCGCGCTCGATGCCAATGCGCGGCGTGTGCTGGAAGCGCATCAGTCGGCGTGTTGCGCCGGTGCGCGGGTGACGCTGACGCCGGAGTTGTCGTTGACCGGTTATCCGCCGCAGGATTTGTTGTTGCGTCGGGCGTTTCTCGACGATTGTGCGCAACGCTTGCAGGCGCTGGCGGCGCAGGTGGATCAAGGCGTTTTGCTGGTGGGTTTTCCGGAAAACGATGGCGAGCAATGTTATAACGCAGTGGCGCTGTTGCGTCGCGGTAAGGTGCGGCAGATTTACCGCAAACAGATTTTGCGCGCGGACGACAAACGCTACTTTGAAAAAGGATGCGCAGCGTCGCCGGTGGTTTTTGACGAGGGCGGTACACGGTTTGCGATACTGTGCGGTGACGATCTCATCAAACCCGGCCCTGCAAAAGCCGCGCTGGCGGCGGGTGCGCAATGCGGGTTGGTCGCGGACGCGCGTGCTTATCAAATCGACGATGAATCCGCGTATCCGGCTTGGTTGTCGGCGCGCGCGAAAGCGCTGGGCTTGCCGTTGATCGTGGCGCAACATGTGGGCGGGCAGGATACGCAGGTGTTCATGGGCGCGTCGATGGCGCTGAATGCGTCGGGTGTTTGTGCGCAATCGTTGCCGCCCTGGCATGAGGCATTGACGTTGGTACGTGTCAAACGCGGCGAACCGGAAGTGCGCAGCAATCAGACGCAAGAGCCGAGCGAATATCACGTCTATCAGGCGTTGGTGACGGCGGTGCGTGATTATGTTCAGAAGAACGGTTTTCCCGGTGTTGTGATGGGATTGTCGGGCGGCATTGATTCGGCGCTGGTGTTGGCGCTGGCCGTGGATGCGTTGGGACCGCATCGCGTGCGAACGTTCATGTTGCCGTCGCCTTACACCAGCGCGATGAGTTTGGAAGACGCCGAAGCGATGGCGCGAACGTTGGGCGTGACGCATCACAGCATCGCACTGGCGCCGTTGATGGACGCGGTGACGAAAACGTTGACGCCCTGGTTCGATGGCGCGCCCGGCGCGCTGACGGCGCAAAACATTCAGGCGCGGCTGCGGGCGCTGTTGTTGATGGGTTTGTCGAATCAACACAACTGGTTGTTGCTTGCGGCAGGCAACAAATCGGAAGCGGCGGTCGGTTATTCGACCTTGTACGGCGACATGGCCGGTGGTTTTGCGCCGCTGAAAGATGTGACCAAAGCCTGGGTTTATCGGCTGGCACATTATCGCAATGCGCTGGGTCAAATCATTCCAGAGCGGATTTTGATGCGAGCGCCGAGCGCCGAGCTGGCGTATGGGCAGACCGATCAGGATACTTTGCCGCCGTATGAAACGCTCGACGCAATCATCGAAGGCTATGTCGAACGCGGTGAGGATGCGGCGACGCTGTTGGAGCAAGGTGTTTCGCGCAAACATCTCAAAGAGACCTTGCAACTTCTGGCGGTGAGTGAATACAAGCGGCGGCAGGCCGTTCCCGGCCCGTACATCACGGCAGGCGCATTCGGCGATGATTGGCGTTATCCGATGACCTCGAAGTGGCGCGAATCGTTGGAGAAACAGACGTCTGAAAAGAAAGAAGCCGGAAAGAAAGTGAAAAAAGGAGAGTGAAACATGAAACGCATTGAAGCCATCATCAAACCATTCAAACTCGACGAAGTGCGCGAAGCCTTGTCGGAATTGGGCGCATCGGGAATGACCGTGACCGAAGTCAAAGGATTCGGTCGTCAAAAAGGGCACACCGAATTGTATCGGGGCGCGGAATACGCGATCGACTTTTTGCCCAAGATTAAAATAGAAGTTGCGCTTCCTGAAGCGCTGGTCGAGCGGGCGATCGAGGCGATTGTTCGCGCAGCACGCACCGGCAAGATCGGTGATGGTAAAATTTTTGTGATGCCGCTGGAGCAAGTCGTTCGCATTCGTACCGGCGAAGAGGGCGAGGCTGCGCTTTGAGGATTGTTTGATCTTGTGAAAAAGGGAAAATATGAATGCGTTTGTTAAGGAGTTCAGGGAATTCGCGGTAAAAGGCAGTGTGATTGATTTGGCTGTTGGGGTCATTATCGGCGCTGCGTTCGGAAAAATCGTCGATTCGCTGGTGAAAGACCTGGTGATGCCGGTCGTCAGTCGCTTTTTGGGCGGCCTCGATTTTACGAACTGGTTTTTCATTCTCGGGAAAATTCCCGATGGCTACAGCGGGGCGATGACGCACGAGGCGTTGACCAAAGCGGGCGTGCCGCTGTTTGCATACGGTAATTTCATCACCATCCTGATCAATTTCATCATTCTGGCGTTCATCATTTTCCTGATGGTGCGGCAAATCAATCGACTCAAAAGAAACGCGCCGCCTGCTGAGTTGCCAACGGAGGCGCCGCCGACGCCGGAAGAAGTGCTGTTGCTGAGAGAAATCCGCGATTCGCTGAAAAAGTAAAAAGATGACTGAAGTTTCGCATTGGAAAAAAGCGCGCGTGGCCGGCCATTGCGTGTGGACGGAACGCCTTTTTTCGTTGCAGGTTGACGCACCGGAGATTCGTTTCACCGCCGGTCAGTTCGCTTCGTTGGCGTTGCCCGCGCCGGAGGGCAGCGTCGAACCGATGCTGGCGCGTCCCTACTCGTTCGTGAATGCACCGGACAGCACACCGCATGAATTCCTCATCACCGAATCGCCGCAGGGAACCTTGTCGCCGCGTCTGGCGCGATTGCGCGAAGGCGACACCATCTGGATCGGCAACGCGTACGGCTTTTTCGTGTGTGACGAAGTGCCTGCCGCGTCAACGTTATGGATGATGGCGACCGGCACGGGGATCGCACCGTTTTTGTCGATGCTTCGCACCGACGAACTGTGGCGCAAGTTTGAGCGCGTCGTGCTGGTGCATGGCGTGCGCTGGGCGGAGGAACGGGTGTATCCGAAAGTGATCGCGGCGGTGCAGCAGGAGCATGGAAACCGTTTTTCTTATGCGCCTTTCGTCAGTCGCGGAGCCTTAAACCGAGAGAAGGCGGATCAGGAAAATTATTTTTCGGGGCGGATCACAACGGCGCTTGCCGATGGTCAACTGGAAAAAGAAATAGGTTGTACGATCGACAAAGAGACGACACAGGTGATGCTGTGCGGCAATCCGGCGATGGTCGAGGAAGTGCATACGCTGCTCAGCGAACGCGGCATGCGCCGACATCGCCAACGCGCGCCGGGACAGATCACGGTTGAGACGTACTGGTAGGCAGGAATCAGGTATCAGAGGTCAGGTATCAGAGGTCAGGAATCAGAGGTCAGGAATCAGAAAAGCCCCCTTTTCAAAGGGGGTGTCGGCGAAGCCGACGGGGGTTTGTAGAAAAATATTCACCGCAAAGAACGCATAGAGCGCAAAGAAAAAACTGGCGTCATTGCGAGCGAAGCGAAGCAATCCAGAAAATGTGCGCAACGAAAAAATCGCTGGATTGCTTCGTCACTTCGTTCCTCGCAATGACGCATTTCTGATGCCTGACTTCTGCCCTCTGATTCCTGATAACCCCATCCCCACCACCCTCTCCCCCACCCCTCTCCCGCAAGCGGGAGAGGGGAGAATGGTGAAGGGGAGGGAGCGTCATTCCTTCGCGGCTTCGCGTCTTCGTGTGAAGCGCTTTTTGTGGATTCTGCGACTTCGCGCAGAATGACGGCTTTTTTTATTCACGCATTCGCGTGAAATACAAGGGCGGGTTTGAAACCCGCCCCTACACGCACAGACGTTTTTTCTTTGCGCTCTATGCGTTTCTTTGCGCTCTTTGCGGTGAAATGGTTTTTCTGATACCTGACCTCTGACCTCTGATCCCTGACAACCCCATCCCCGCCACCCTCTCCCCCACCCCTCTCCCGCAAGCGGGAGAGGGGTGAATGGTGAAGGGGAGGGCTTCAAATGCGCCGGTTCAATCCTTTTTGTCCGGAGCAACAATCGGGAAGTTGGGTTGGAAAGGCGGCGCCAGCAAGGAAAACAATTCTTCCGCTTTGGCGGGGCTGCCGCTCACGACGGCGCACGATATCTGCTGCCCCGGCGGGCGTTCTGCACCACAGGCCTGCGAGTAGCTGATCATGCCGGTGATGAGCGCGGCGAGGGTTCTGGCATCTATCTCAAGCGTGACATCGGCGTTTCGCAAGTGCTCCGCACGGTTGTTGAGAACGCTGCTTTGCAGAAGGACGTGATGTGTTTCCTGTTTGCCGTCGCGCCGCAGAAGGATGTTTAGCCCAATCGTTTTACCGTACGCTCTTTCTGCTTCCAGTCGTACACCCATGTAGTCCAGCAACATTTCGGTCGGCATGGCTAACAGCGTATCCCAACTGGGGTCGTTGGCCTGCGCCGGTATGGCCTTGCCGAGTCGCAGTTCCTGGGCGCCGGTCAGGTAGAAATTACGCCATGTCGCATTTTCTGCCTGATAGCCCAACTGTTCCATGGCGTCGGCGGAAATGCTGCGGGCTTTGCTGTCGAAATTCTTTCTGATATTTTCGTCGTGCGCCGCAGCGACGATGATGTAATTCATCACTTCAATGAGCCAGCGGTATTCTCCTCGTTGCCAGGCGATTTCAGCATTTTTAAGAACGGTTCCGGGACCGCCCATCCAATCAAGATGGCGTCTGGCGCGTTCTGCCATCGGCAGGGGATTGAGGTTGACGGGGTTGCCGTCGAACCAGCCGAAGTAAAAGGTGTAAACACCGCGAGCATTATGGCTCAGACTGCCGTAGTATCCGTGCAATTCCCAGATGTTTTCTATTTCCGGCGGGAACACCAGCCGCGCCGCAATTTCTTCTTTGTTCAGTCCGGAGTTGGCAAGCCGAAGTGTTTGGTCGTGGATGAAGCGATAGCCGTTGCGCGCAGCGATCAGCGAGGCTTTGACTTCGGCATTGGTGAAAACCGGCCAATGGTGCATGCCGTACATGATGTCGCTTTTATCGCCCCACAAACGCAGTGTTTCGTCCAATGCTTTGGACCAAGCCAGCGCATCGCGTGTTTTTGCGCCGCGCAGCGTATAAACGTTGTGAAGGGTTTTGTTGCAATTTTCCGCTGCCGATAAAGCCCTTAGCTCCGCGGTGTACCAGTGCATTTCTGCGGGCGCTTCGGTGTTGGGCGCCAGATAAAAATAGAACGTCAGTCCGTCGATGTTTTCCGCGGCGTTTTCCGAAATTTCCCGAGGTCTTGTGGCAGAGCCGCCGTGCGGCGCACCTTCTTTTCTGACCACGATTTCGGTCGGTGCGATCAGCGTTACTGTGCCGCCCGTAGGAGGCAGAAGTCCCAGCCCTGCGCCGACATGGCCTTTTTCCGAAGGAGGCAGCGTATTGCCGTACATATACGTCGCTCTGCGATGCATGGCGTTGCCTGCAAGCACGTTCTCGGTCACGGCGGCTTCAAGAAAACCTTCCGGCGCGATGATGCGCACCTTGCTTTGTGCGGACGGGTCCGTCGGCATGACGCCTCGGACGCCGCCGTAATGGTCGGTATGGCTGTGCGAATAGATCACCGCGACCACCGGTTTTCTTTGCCCTACGCCTTCGTAGTAAAGCTCCAGCGCGGCTCTTGCCGTTTCTTCCAGCGTGAGCGGATCAATGATGATCAGGCCGGTGTTGCCCTCGATGATGGTCATGTTGCCGATGTCGAGGTTACGAACCTGATAGAGCCTGTCTCTGAGTTTGAAAAGCCCGCCTTGCATGACGAGTTGCGACTGTCGCCACAAAGAAGGGTGAACGGTGAAGGGCGCTTCTTTATACAAATCGGTCAGGAAATCGTATTTTGAAAGATCCCAGATGATTTTTGTTCCGTCGCGATTCGTTATGAACGGCACAGGGATGTCTTCGTACATCCCTCTTTGCGCGTTTTCCAGGTCTTGTGTTCCCGGCAATGAGGCGTCGTCAGGCAAACGTGAATAGGCCTCTTCGTGCAATCTTTTTGTTATTTCCGTGGCTTCTTTGGGTTGTTCAACCGGATGCGCAGCGGCAACACCCAAACAGCACCCTGTGATTAAAATCCATCCCGCAATGGTTAACGTTTTCATCATACGCTCCTTCAAAGGTGGGAAGATATTTAAACCTAAAAACCTCAGTTGACCGCTTGTAAGCCTATGGAAAACCGCGTAGCCGCTTGCTTTGGAGTCGTTCTCAGCGCTCACCCATTGGGTGAGTGCGCTACGTGCTCGCCAGCACTACGCTCGCCGCGCCATGCTGCGTTGCTCCTCCTCGCGGGATGGCAGCCCGCGTCGTCGTCGCGCCTTGCCTGGCACGGCGGGCGCAGCACTGGCGAGCACGTCCAACTGAGGTTTTCAGGTTAAAATTATAATTGAATCAAACGTGTCATGCGAGAATCCAATGCCAAAATCGCCTCCCGATTTGATGGTGAGAACACTTTTTCGGCAGCTTCCTGCCAGGGCAGCCACAGGCTTTGCCGGTGTTCGCGCGGCGAGAGTGTGACGGCGCGCGGCGCGGGAACGAGGAAGGTGAAAAGGTGTTCGGTGTTGTGGGTGGTGCCGGGCGGGTAGCGGTGCCGCCATTGCTCGTAAATCGGATAGGTGGTTTGATGGTGAGCATCGCGCAGTTGGCCGTCGCGCGTCGCATCGAGACCGCTTTCTTCAAACAGTTCGCGTTGCGCGGCGTGTGGCGGCGTTTCGTCGGGTTCGAGGCTGCCGGTGACCGATTGCCAGTAACCGGGGAAGTCGGCGCGTTCCAACAGCAGAATGTCAAGGCGTGGTGTGTGGATGAGCACCAGCACCGATTCCGGGCGTTTGTAGTGTGGCATTCAGGTATCAGAGGTCAGGTATCAGAAAGGCATCTCACGCGAAGCCGCGAAGACGCGAAGGGAAAATCTCCCCTCTCCCGCTTGCGGGAGAGGGGTAGGGGAGAGGGTTTTCTTCCTCTGGGTTGCTTCGTCATTTTGTTCCTCGCAACGCTTTTCTGATCTCTGGTCTCTGATATCTGCCCTCTGAAACCCCATCCCCACCCCTGCCCTCCCCTTGAAGGGGAGGGAGTGTCGTTCCTTCGCGGCTTCGCGCCTTCGCGAGAGAAAAAATTTCTGCTTCGCTCACAATGACGCGAAGGGAAAATCTCCCCTCTCTCGCTTGCGGGAGAGGGGTAGGGGAGAGGGTTTTCTTCCTCTGGGTTGCTTCGTCATTTTGTTCTTCGCAACGCTTTTCTGATCTCTGGTCTCTGATATCTGCCCTCTGAAACCCCATCCCCACCCCTGCCCTCCCCTTGAAGGGGAGGGAGCTTCCGTTCCTTCGCGGCTTCGCGCCTTCGCGTGAGAAAAAATTTCTGCTTCGCTCACAATGACGCCCCCTTTTTTTTGCGCTCTATGCGTTTCTTTGCGTTCTTTTCGGTGAAATGGTTTTTTTCTGATCCCTGATCCCTGACCTCTGATTCCTGATCACCGCCGCGCATCGTCGCGCGTGTGATCGACGAACACCCAGAACGGCAGGTCCGACGAGCGCCAGTAGTCGATGGCCTCTTTAAGAGTTTCGCACAGGGTGAGCCAATCGTCGGCGGCGAGTTTCTCGAAGGACGTTGTGTGTTTCAAATGAAGCACGATGCCGGTGTCGCCGAACCAGGCCTCATCGCACAACACATCGTAGAGCGCGTCCCAGTTGTGTCCGAAGTAATCCGGAAATTCCAGTGTTTCGGCAAGCTGTTTGAGCAGTTGGACTTTGTTGTGAACGTCGGCGATATCGACGGCGAAATAATGCAGCGCCGACTTTTCGCGCGCTTCGGTAAAACGGGCGACGGCTTCGGGCGTTTTGAGAGGGTGGATACCGACGCGGTTGAGGTCGTCAAGGTTGAACGGTTTCATTGCGAATGCGTTGGAAGCTCTGATAGTGGTCAGCAGTGTAATAACAAACATCAGGGGACGGCGGTTTTTCGCCACCGCAGACAATGCGACGAGCGCCGCGCGTTTTGACGCCGGGCGTCGGCACGGTGTGTTCACGGTAATAACCGTACGGGTTTATCGGCAGCAGTTTTTCGCGGTTGCCGAACACGATGCCGTCACGGCTGTAAGGGAAGGGGCCGCCTTGATAAATCAGGGTCAGTGTTTGCTGCGCTTCGGGCGTAAGCTGTTCGACAGAAATGGTTTCGATGACAGGCGGCGTTTCTTCCGTTTCGGCGGCGGGTGGCGTGTCTTCGGCTTCCGTGTCGGTTGCGGGCGGCGCGTCTTCCGTTTCCGCGTCGGCTTCCGGTGGCGCGTCCTCTGTTGCCGCTTCGATGGCGGGTGGCGCTTCTGCGACGACATCAATAGGTGGTGGTGGCGCTTCTGTTTTTTCCGCACAGGCGGACAGGCCGCCCAAGCCGAAAAGCAAACTCATCACAAAGAGCGTGCGGAGCGCAAAGGTCGTTAAACGAGTGGACATATCAGGTATCAGAGGTCAGATATCAGAAATCAGAAATCAGAAATCAGAAATCAGAAAACAGAAAACAGAAAACAGAAAACAGAAAATTATTTCACGCCACCCCTCGCCTTTGTGGAGACAGGCTCTTGAAGGGGAGGGGGCTTGTTTGCGCTTTCGTATCTTTCCTGGTTAGAGGTTTTTCCTTCGCGGGAAAACAATTATCCGCTTGCTCGCACACGGATGTGCAAGTCGCGCAACTGTTGCTCGGTGACCGGCGTCGGTGCTTCGACCAATAAATCCTGACCGCGCTGGGTTTTCGGGAACGCGATCACGTCACGGATCGATTCGGCGCCGGTCATCAGCGTCAGAATGCGATCCAGTCCGAAGGCGATGCCGCCGTGCGGCGGTGTGCCGTATTGCAAGGCTTTCAACAGGAAGCCGAACTTGCGTTCCTGATCTTCTTTGGAAATTTTCATCGCGTCGAAAACTTTGGCCTGGACTTCTTCGCGGTGGATACGCACCGAGCCGCCGCCGATTTCCCAGCCGTTCAACACCACGTCGTAGGCTTTGGCCAGCGCTTTTTCGGGATCGACGGTGAACAGGTTTTCGTGACCGTCTTTCGGCGCGGTGAACGGGTGGTGACGCGCCGCCCAGGTCTTGGTGTCTTCGTTGAATTCAAACATCGGAAAATCAACAACCCACAACGGTTTCCAACCTTTTTCGGCGAGACCGAGTTGATGACCGACTTTGGCGCGCAACGCGCCGATGGCGTCGTTGACGATTTTTTCGTGATCGGCGCCGAAGAAGATAATGTCGCCGTTTTGTGCGCCGGTGCGTTGCAGAATTTCGCGCAGCACATTTTCCGGAAGGAATTTCACGACGGGCGATTGCAAACCGGTTTCGTTGGGCTGGGTGTTGTCGTTGACTTTGATATACGCCAATCCTTTCGCGCCGTAGATGGCGACGAAAGCGGTGTAATCGTCGATCTCCTTGCGCGACAGCTTGGCGCCGCCCGGCACCCGCAGCGCGACAACGCGACCATACGGCATGTCGGCGGCGGCGCGGAAGACTTTGAACTCGACCGTCTTCATCAATTCGGTCAGGTCGGTGAATTTGAGCGGCACGCGCAGGTCGGGTTTGTCCGAACCGTAATCGCGCATCACTTCGGCGTAAGAGAGGATCGGGAACGGCGGCAGATCAACGTCGAGCGCTTCTTTGAACATCGTGCGCACCAGGCCTTCCATGATCTCGCGGATCTCGTGTTCATCGAGGAAAGAGGTTTCGATGTCGATCTGGGTAAATTCGGGCTGACGGTCGGCGCGCAAATCTTCATCGCGGAAACATTTGACGATCTGGTAGTACCGATCGAAACCGGCCATCATCAGCATTTGCTTGAACAATTGCGGCGATTGCGGAAGCGCGTAAAAATGGCCGTGATGAATCCGCGACGGCACCAGAAATTCGCGCGCGCCTTCCGGCGTTGACTTGTAGAGCATCGGCGTTTCGATGTCGATGAAACCGTGCCCGTCGAGATAGCGGCGCGCCGCCATCGCGGTTTTGTGACGCAGTTTCAGATTGCGCTGCATCGGTGCGCGGCGCAGATCGAGGATGCGGTTTTCCAGACGCACGGTTTCCGACAAATTGTCGTCGTCGAGCTGGAACGGCGGCGGCAACGACGGATTGAGCAGCGTGATCTCCTGCGCGAGCACTTCGATGGTGCCGGACGTCAGATTGGGATTGATCGTGCCTTCGGGGCGGCGACGCACCAGACCGGTCACACGAACGACGTATTCGCCGCGCAACTTTTCAGCGGTAGCGAAAGAATCGGGACGATCCGGGTCGAACACGATTTGCAACAAACCTTCGCGGTCGCGCAGATCAATGAAAATCACGCCGCCGTGGTCGCGGCGGCGGTGCACCCAGCCCATGACGGTGATGGTTTGGTTCAGATAACGATCGTCGATCAGTCCGCAATAATTGGTACGCTTCAAAATTTGTCTCCGTTGAAAAAGGCGCGCATGGGCATGGTTTAGTGAGCTGCATAAACCTTCATACTTCGTTGGCTTCGCCTTGCCGTATGATTCATACTGTCTGCGGCTCGCCGCCTCGTCTGAAAATTTATGCAGCCCACCTTAGGGTGAAGCAGGCGCTCAAACATCCATTTTAAAACGAAAAACAGATGCGTGATTTATCGGAAGGTGCAGAAATTTGCAGGAAGGGTCGGCGGAGTCAGGAAACCGGCGGCGCAGCGGGTGGCGTAGCAGACGGCGCAACGGATGGTGAAGGGGGGATGACGGGCGTGTGGCGGGGCGGATGCGCGTGGTGGTGCGGGTCGAGCACGCCCATCGAGACGACGTATTTCAACGCCTCATCGACCGTCATCTGCAATTCGCGCACCTGCGACTTCGGCAGCATGACGAAATAGCCGGACGTCGGGTTGGGCGTGGTTGGGACATACACACTGACGTAAGGTTCGTCGAGCTGTTCGGCGATTTCCTCGGCGGGGCTGCCGGTCAGGAAAGCGATCGTCCACGAGTCCTTTCGCGGGAACTCGACCAGCAGCGCCTTGCGGAAAGCGTTGCTTTTCTTCGACAAAATGGTGTCGCTGACCTGTTTGACACTGGAATAAATCGACTTGACGAACGGGATACGGCCAAGCATCTGTTCCCAGAGAGCGATCAAGCGCGCGCCGAAAATATTGGCGGCGACGATGCCGGTACTGAGCAAAATCAGGAAGCCCATGACAACGCCAAGCCCGTAAATCCGGAAGCCCAGCACCTGTTCGGGACGCCAGCCGTAGGGGATCAGCAGCATCAACTGATCCAGCGCCGAGAGCAGGAAATAAAGCACCCAGAGCGTGATGCCGAGGGGGATCCAGACCAGCAATCCGGCGATCAGGTAGCGTTTCATCAGGCGGGCATCAATGGCAGGCGCAACTGGCCGCGCAAGCGGGCGGCGACGCTTCGGCGGCCTTGCCTTCGGGTTTCAGCGGGCAGGCGGGGGCGGCTTTGCTCTTGAAGTCGGTCGCGTACCAGCCGCTGCCTTTCAATTGGAAACCGGCGGCGGACACCAGCTTGCTCAACGTCGCTTTGCCGCAGGCGGGGCAGGCGGTCAGCACGGGGTCGGATATCTTCTGCAAGGCTTCAAGCGTATGCCC
>Ga0209737_10000694_pt1 | contig 26307 bp, 24 predicted proteins | sample TergutCu122P3_FD_187284 | JGI IMG/M metagenome (GOLD analysis project Ga0209737, IMG submission 187284) | Cubitermes ugandensis P3 segment gut microbial communities from Kakamega Forest, Kenya - Cu122 P3 (SPAdes) (version 2) | ecosystem: Host-associated > Arthropoda: Insects > Digestive system... | reverse complement strand
AGGCCTCTATTGAGTTGCTGTTGGATCACGCTTTCCATTTTGAGGTGGAACGTGATGATGCGGTCAAAATGATTCGCCATATGGCGCGAGTGATTGCAGAGAAATGGCAGGGACTTGCGCGCGAAGCAGGCATGAGTCGCGCAGAGGTGAATGAGTATCGCTGCGCATTTGAGCACAGTGAGGCGCAATACGCCTTGCGTGGCGCGGTCGTGCAAGTTGGCTACAAAGCAGAACCCCTGTCTCGTCCCGCAAGCACAGACGCTCCACGACTGCGTTCACCACGCCAAACGCAATCTTGAGAAGCAGCTTCGCCGCGCATCTGGCCCTTCCAGCCCTGCTGTTGAGAGTGACGCAGGATACGAGCCATAATTTCTCGTGTATCGGATCGAGCTAAAGAGAAATCTGAATTACGCGAGGCCTGCCGCGAAGTTCCAGGGCAGCAGCGCCTCGATCTGGTTGTCCGGGTATCCGAACAGGAATTCTCTGCCGATTTCGCAGTCGCACCTTGCCCAGAGACATACGAAGTAATTGTCAGTTGCAACGAGATCATTCGCAAAAGACTCATCATTCGTTACGGCAATGAGGTCAAAGCGGGCAAAGGGGTGCATCTTGGTCAAATCCCGCCCTGACAGGCGGAAGTGTTATTCTTTGCGGATCGTGCATTCGGTTGGGCGTTGTGTCGGCTTCACCAAGCATCCTAACACCATGCTTAACCTCACGCGCTGGACACCTCAGGGCTACACAACTTGAAATGCGGTCAGCACAAACATGAGGCATCTCAACAACCGACCACACAGGGGCATTACACCAATGAAGCATCTATTTTTTGCCGCCTTGATTTCAACTCTGGTTACATCGATAACAGCATCTGCAAACGAGCGCATCTTCCTTCAAGTCCCAGCAATGCTCGACCCTTCCGCGCCTATTCCAGCCGCAGTGAGAAACGAATGCTCACTTGAGATGCTTCTCGGAAACCATGCTCTATCCGCGATAAATCAGCGCGTCGGCCCCGTTCAGTCCGTTGCAGCACCGGAGCAAGCTGGTGGCGGCAAGGTTATCCAACTCACCATTATTTTTGTTCATGGCTATGGAGGTGGAACGTGGAGTGGCTCGAAGTCGATGCGCGTTCGTGCAGACATCATGGAGGGAGGAGCTACCGTTGACTCGACTGTTTTAGCACGCTCATCCCGAGGCGGTTTGTTGCCAGCCGGAACATGCGCGGTTCTTGACCGCGTTGCGGCTGCATTGGGTAAAGATCTTGCAGCCTGGTTACTGCGTGGATCAGCAGCGCGACCGATCAAATCAGACTCAACCGCGGCAGAACCACCGGATGAGCCCGAACCCCTACATCCAATGACGCAGCAACAGCCAGACCACCTGGACGAATCACACAACACCAAATAACGCAGCAATACCGGAGAAAAGCAGAGCCTGTGTACAAACACATACTGAATCTTGGACGAGTTTGCGGCGGCAGTGCAGAAGGCCGTCGATATCTGCGATGAGGTGGCCGCATCCTGCACCGAAGCCCAGCGCCGAGCCATGATTGATGCCTATGTGTCATGCGCGAAAATGGAGTGGATGTTCTGGGATAGCGCCTGGAAACTGGAGGCGTGGCCGGTCTGAGCTATCAGGCCAGGCGCAAGCCCCCGATCCGGGCAGCGCCTGGCTTCTCGGTCGCATTCTGTGCTGGCGGGCGAAAGAGATCGAACCGGAAACTTCTACACCTTATTTCCGGCCCTGCCCTACGGCAGCCCCGGACGATATTTCCTTTGCCATCTGATCCAGCGGCTTGACATCCCCACAATCGCTGCCCAGAAATTTCATCTGCATTTCCTGCGCGAGCTTGTGCTTGCTGCCGCCCGCACTGGCCACGGTCTCCGTCTTCATGCTGATCTGGTCGCTCGTCGTCACGTACTCGCCCTTGCTTGCCATGTCCTTGCATGTCACCTCGAACGTGCCACGGTTGCCGCTGCGGTTGACCTTGGGCGGCGAGCACCCCTGCTTTTGCGCGTTCTGTCCGGCCAGCCAGTCGTCGCCCTTCAGCATCGCCGCGCTGTAGCACACGCGTGTCACCGTCGGGTCGCTCCCGCTCATTCCCATCTGCTTGCGCTGCTCCGGCGGCACGCTCGCCATCGCTTGGCGCATCATCGCCAGCATGTCCTGGCCGTCCTGCTCCATCTTCAGGATGCGCACTTCCCATAGACCCGGCTTCATATCCACCGGCGCTTGCGCCCCCGCAACTCCCGCCGTCAGCACGGCACACAGACCGAACAGAATTGCTTTCATGATTGCCCCCTGTCATGGAAAGGTTCGAATCCTACACCCCGCAAGGCAGGACAGCTATGGAAAATCTGGCGTTCCACAAATTTGATAGCTGCATGCCATAGCATGACTCTTGCCTGCCGCATAAAGTCAATGCGTTATAGCACTTCCATCGAGCGACCGTCAAAAAAACCACACCCTCCGCCTGCGGACGCTGTGCGGGCTGCAAGCGCCGCAGCGATTGTTTTCACAGCAACGTCTCATGGTAATCTTATTTTTTTGCGCGAGTTTAGGGCGCTCTTCTTTCAATTGTCCAAGCGTCTGACATTGAAAGTCAAAAACCAGGAAAGAAAACAGTTAAACATGAAATCGATGATTCGCCGCATCCGTTCCAGCGCCGTCCTGCTGATCATGGGGTTCTCAGCGGCCGTGAATGCGCAGGACGCTGCAACGGAAAATCACGCCAACGACCCGTACTGGAAGGTCCAGATCGCTCCTTTCGCCCTGCACTGGAGCAGAAATAGCGAGCACAAGCATGTTTATCTGCTGGGCATCGAACGCGGCCAGCCTGGTGCGCCATCCTGGACGGTGGCCGACGAGACGATTTGGGGGCTGTCAGTGTTTCGCAACTCCTTCGGGCAGACCTCGGCCTATGCGTACCTCGGCTATCGCTGGAACAATCTGTTCGGTCATCCGGCGCTCTATCTCAAGCTGTCCGGCGGCCTTCTCTACGGCTACAAAAAACCGTATGAAAACAAGGTGCCGTTCAACCACAACGGCTTCTCGCCCGGACTCATTCCCACCATCGGCTATCAGCTGACGCCGAAAGACTCGGTCCAGGTTGGCGCACTTGGAACAGCCGGGCTGGTTTTCATGTACGACCGGCGGTTCTGACTTCGCACCCGAGCGCGCCGACGCTCACGGCGCGCCTGCCACCTCCCCTTTCTCGTAGACCACATTGGCGCGCCCGACGATCAGGGAATCGAGCGGCCCGATGCGGTCGGTATCCTTGTTGGCGTAGGGCAGTTTGTGCAGCACGTAGCGCAGGGCATTGAGACGCGCCCGCTTCTTGCAGTCCGACTTCACCACCGTCCAGGGCGCATCCGCCGTGTCGGTATAAAAGAACATCGCTTCCTTGGCCTTGGTGTAGTCATGCCACTTGTCGAGTGATGCCTTGTCGATGGGCGAGAGTTTCCACTGTTTGAGGGGATGGTTTTCGCGTTCCTTGAAACGCCTGCGCTGCTCGGGGCGACTCACCGAGAACCAGAACTTGATGAGATGAATGCCGCTGCGCACGAGATTGCGCTCGAAATCCGGGCATTGACGCATGAATTCGGCGTACTCGTCCGGGGTGCAAAACCCCATGACCTTTTCCACCCCGGCGCGGTTATACCAGGAACGGTCGAACAGCACGATTTCACCCGCGCTTGGCAGGTGCTGAATATAACGCTGGAAATACCACTGCCCGCGTTCGACTTCCGAGGGTTTTTCCAACGCGACGACCGAAGCGCCGCGTGGATTCAGGTGTTCCATGAAACGCTTGATGGTTCCTCCCTTGCCTGCCGCGTCGCGACCCTCGAAAAGAATGAGAACCCTCTGTTTCGTCTCCTTGACCCATGCCTGTAATTTCAGCAATTCCACCTGAAGGCGGTATTTCTGCTTTTCGTAATTCTTGCGCGACATCAAATTCCTGTAGGGATAACCGCCGGTGCGCCAATCGCTGGACAGCTCGTCGTCGCGCCTGACGAGCAGTTTGTCGGCTTCATCCACGCGGCCTTTGGTCTTGCTCAAAAAAGCTGCGCGCAACAATTCCAGATCATCGGGAGAAGCGCCGTCGAGAATGGCTTCCAGTGCGCTGACCGCAGAAGAAACGTCGTTGCGCTGCGTCTGGAGGATGTCGATCATGCCCACGACCTTGGAATCGCGCGCGGCATCCATCGCCTGCCTGATTTCAAAATTCTCGATGCCCTTCTGCGTCAGGGAAGTCGCAATATCGCCCGCCTTGGCGGATCGGGGCCGACTGGCGGTCGAAGCGGCTTGGGCACGAACCCTGCGCGCCGGTTTATCCGGAGGCGGCGAAGAAGCCTCCGGAGCGAAAATGGCTTTGTCCTTAGCCATCTGGATTCCTTTGCGTTCGCCCGACACTGAAGATCGGGGATTTCTCGATACGATTCAGATTCAGGGAGCTTTCGGCTCCATAACGAGTTGGCCTACCTGAAGAAGAAGCCGTATCCGTAAAAAAACTTTCACAATAAAGGATTAGCCAACCGCAGGCTTGTTAATATACGCACATATTTGTGTATCACGCACTTTTATCGACTCAAAGGGAATTTCTCATGAGCTCTGCACTTTCATACCACCGCTTACGTGATGCTCACACCGCAACCCGGCTTATTGCAGTCACGGCGCTATTATCGTTTTTTATCGTGGCGCCGACTTCCAGCCATGCGCAAACTCTCCCGCAAGCCAATCCCCAGGAACAGGCCCGAACAGCTCCTACCCTCGACGCAAGGGATCTGCCTGCCCAGACGCTTTTCAATCAGGCCCTCTCGATGGAACGGGATGCTCCCGAAAAGGCCATTGTCAAGTACGAAGAGGTCATGCAACGCTACGGGAGGGCTGCCACGCCCGGCTCCCGGCAGTTCGCCGCCAGGGCGCTGCTCAACAAGGGCGGCATTCTCGTTGAGCTGGGCGATGCCAAAGAAGCTATCATTACCTACGAACGAGTCGAGCGAAATTTCGGAAATGAAAAAAGCCCGGCCATTCGCGAAGTGCTGGCTTCAGCAATCGTCTCCAAGGCCGAGGCTTTCTACAAGCAGGGCAATACCGAAAAAACCCTTGCCGCTTACGGCCAGCTCGACCAGCAGTTCAACAAGGAGGATGAAAGCGATTTCATCAAGCGTCTGACCGACATCGCCAAGTGGCGGGCGACTGAAATACGGATCAACGACAAGATGGCGTTATCATCCAGGCCGTAAACCCTGGCTTGAACCCTGTGCAAACTGCTCCCGGCCATCAGGTCGGGAGGCGACTCACGAAGAACCATCTATGCTTGCCCACGATTTCCTTTCCGTACCGTTGCTCACAGTGAAAACAGGCGCAGGTCGGCGTCCGTTCAAGACAGTCGCGCTATTGGCCTCTCTGACACTGGTCATGTCGGCCTGCACGCCCACGCGCACGCCCAGCGCCGATGATGACCGGGTTGCTGCGCATACCCGTACCGCGCCTGCCCCCTTTGATCCGAAGAGAACCACCGGCACGCCCACGGAATCGCCTGCCGTTCAGCCTGATCCCGTCCGCCGTTTCGGGGAAGAAACCGACCCCGCCCGGCGCAGGCAAATCGTCACTTCCATGTTCGATCAGGCCGCAGCGCTGGGCAAGGAAGGCGATCTTTCGGCGGCAATCCCGATCTACAAGGAAATCGAGCAGATCTCCGTAGATGCCAGTGACAAATCCTGGGGCGCCTGGGCGATTTTCTACCAGGGCGACCTTCAGCGGCAGATGCGCAATCCCAAGGCCGCCGTGGCCGCTTACGAGCGGCTCGACCAGCGTTTCGGGCAGGAAACCGACCCCGCCGTCCGGGCGATCGTCGCGGATGCCCTGTTCAAGAAAGGCGAAGTGCTGACTGGACAGGGCGACGCCCGGGCAGCCATCGCCGCCTATGAGGAAATCGACCGCCGTTACGCGGGAGATCGCGATGCCGGTTTCCGCCTGCGGGCCGTGCGGGCGCTTTTCGCCAAGGGCACGCTTCTGGGCAAACAGGGCACGGGCGAAGAGTCCGGCAGCGAATTCTCCGGCACCAGATCGACCGGCGACACCATCGCGGCAGTTGCTGTCTATGACGACATCGTCCAGCGTTTCGGGCGCGATAAAGACCCCAACATCCGCAATATCGTCGGCGCCACACTGCTCAAGAAAAGCGAAGCCCTGCGGCTCGTGGGCGACGACCAGGGAACCATTGCCGTCTACGGCGAAATCGCCGAGCGTTTCGGAAACGACAGCGCCCAGACTTCCCGCGTGCTGGTTGCCACGGCGCTTTTCCGCAAGGGATTGACCCTTGGAAAACTGGAGGGCCCCTCGCCCGCTGCCATCGCCGCCTTCGACGAAGTCACCCGGCGCTTTGCCGGTGACACGCATCCAAACGTGCGCAAGATCGTCGGACAGGCCGTGACAGCCAGACAAAGACTCCTCGCCGAAGCGGAGCCGATGCACGACAACTGAACCGCCCGTTTTCATGGCGTGATCTTTCACCCACGTGAAGCGGGCAGCCGGTACACTCGGGTCAAACCAAAGAACAGAGGAGACAACGACATGGCACAATTGCCCGTCATTTCGCACCTGACGGATCAGGACCCGAGCGAGACACAGGAATGGGTAGACGCGCTCGCTGCGGTCATCGAAAGGGAAGGCGCGGCCCGCGCGCATTACCTGATCGAGTCCATGATCGCTACCGCGCGTGAGGCTGGCGCAGAAATTCCCTACAGCGCCACCACCGAATACGTGAACACCATCCCGGCCGATCGGCAGCCGCGCTACCCCGGCGACCCGGACATGGAAATCAGAATACATTCCCATATCCGCTGGAACGCGATGGCAATGGTGGTGCGCGCCAACAAGCACACCAACGTCGGAGGCCATATCGCCTCGTTTGCCTCCGCCGCCGCGCTCTACGACGTGGGGTTCGCGCACTTCTGGAAAGCGCCGTCCAGTCAGTCGGGCGGCGATCTCATCTTTTTCCAGGGCCACTCCATACCGGGCATTTACGCGCGGGCGTTTATGCTCGGACGGCTTACCGAAGAACAACTGGACAATTTCCGTCAGGAAACGGGCGGAAAAGGCATTTCCTCCTATCCGCATCCCTGGTTGATGCCGGATTTCTGGCAATTCCCTACCGTTTCGATGGGACTTGGCCCCATTCAGGCGATTTACCAGGCGCGGTTCATGAAATACCTCGCCAGCCGCAGCCTGATCGATGCCAAAGATGCAGAGCAGCGCAAGGTATGGGCCTTCCTCGGCGACGGCGAAACCGACGAGGTGGAAGCCCTCGGCGCCATCGACATGGCGGGCCGGGAAAAGCTCGACAACCTGATTTTCGTCATCAACTGCAACCTGCAACGGCTCGACGGCCCCGTGCGCGGCAACGGCAAGATCATCCAGGAACTGGAATCGCTGTTCCGGGGCGCGGGCTGGAACGTCATCAAGGTGATCTGGGGCACGCACTGGGACGCCCTGTTGCGACGCGACCAGAAAGGCGTCCTCAGGAAGCGCATGATGGAAGCCTGCGACGGCGAATACCAGACGTTCAAGGCAAAAAACGGCGCTTACGTGCGCGAGCACTTCTTCAACACGCCGGAGTTGAAAGAACTCATTGCAGACTGGACGGATGAGGACATCTGGCAACTGAATCGCGGCGGGCACGACATTTTCAAGGTCTTTTCCGCCTATCACGCCGCCGTCCACCACAAGAACCAGCCGACCGTGGTTCTGGCGAAAACCATCAAGGGTTTCGGAATGGGCACGGCGGGCGAAGCGATGAACATCTCGCACCAGCAAAAGAAAATGGATCGGGACGCCATTGCCCGTTTCCGCGACCGTTTTCATTTGCCGGTTTCCGACGAAGACCTCGAAAAACTGCCCTATCTGACCTTTCCCAAGGACTCCGCCGAATATCAATACATGCAGAAATGCCGCGCCGATCTGGGCGGTTATCTGCCGCAACGGCGCTCACGCGCCGCGCCGCTCCAGACTCCGCCGCTGGCCGCGTTCGAGTCGTTCTTCAAAGCCTCCGGCGAAGGGCGGGAACTCTCCACCACGATGGCGCTGGTGCGCATCATGAACATCCTGCTGCGGGACAAGGCCATCGGTCAGCACGTCGTCCCCATCGTGCCGGACGAGTCGCGCACCTTCGGCATGGAAGGCATGTTCCGCCAGTACGGCATCTGGAGTCAGGCGGGCCAGAACTACGTGCCGGAAGACCACGATCAGTTGATGTTCTACAAGGAATCCAGAACCGGACAGGTTCTCCAGGAAGGCATCAACGAAGCGGGCGCGATGAGCGACTGGATCGCCGCTGCCACCGCGTACTCCGTGCACGGCGTGCAGATGATCCCGTTCTACATCTGCTACTCCATGTTCGGTCTGCAACGCACGTTGGACCTCGTCTGGGCAGCGGCCGACCAGCGTTCGCGCGGCTTCCTGATCGGAGGCACGGCGGGCCGCACCACCCTGAACGGCGAAGGGTTGCAACATGAAGACGGACACAGCCTGATTCTCGCCAACCTCATTCCCAACTGCGTGAGCTTTGATCCGACATTCCAGTATGAAGTGGCAGTGATCGTACAGGACGGCCTGCGCCGCATGCACCAGGAACAGGAAGACGTGTTCTATTACCTCACCGTCATGAACGAGAACTACGAACACCCCGAGATGCCCGCCGGCGCAGAGGCCGACATCATCAAGGGCATGTATCTGTTCAGACGGGGCGCGTCCGCCGACGGCCCGAGGGTGCAACTGCTCGGCTCGGGCGCCATCTTCCGCGAAGTCATCAAGGCTGCCGACCTGCTCCGAAACGATTGGGGCGTGGAGGCCGACCTCTGGAGTTGTCCCGGTCTGAATGAGCTCACCCGCGAAGGGCAGGACGTTGCCCGCTGGAACATGCTGCACCCGCTGGAAACCCCGAGAAAATCGCATGTCGAAACCTGCCTGGACGCTGCCGTCGGCCCCGTCATCGCCGCCACCGACTACGTGCGGCTGTACGCCGAGCAGATTCGCCCCTTCGTCCCCCGCCGCTTCGTGACCCTCGGTACGGACGGTTTCGGACGCTCGGACACGCGCGAGGCGCTGCGGCATTTCTTCGAGGTCGACCGCCATTGGGTCACCGTCGCGGCCTTGAAAGCCCTTGCCGACGAGGGAACGCTGCCGCTTGATACGGTTGCCAAAGCAATCTCCCAATACGGACTGAACGCCGACAAACCCAATCCGCTGACGGTTTGAGGACAGAAACATGAGCCAACTGACAGAAATCAAGGTTCCCGACATCGGCGACTTTTCCGATGTCCCCATCATCGACATCTACGTCAAACCCGGAGATACCGTGGCGCTGGACGACGCGCTGGTGACGCTGGAGTCGGACAAGGCAACGATGGATGTGCCCGCCCCCCTCGCCGGCATCGTGAAGGAAGTGCTGGTGAAACTGGGCGACAGGGTTTCCGAAGGCCACCTGCTGGTTCGCGTTGAAAGCGGCATTTCCGCCCCAATGAGTCCAAAGGCGGAACCATCCCCTGCAAAACAGGACACTTCCGCGCCGACGCCCGCCGCAGCGCCCTCCCCTGTCCCTCCCTCGGGAGGAGACATTCCCCTCGCGCCCGGTAGCAAGGTTCACGCCTCCCCTTCGGTGCGCGCCTACGCCCGTGAACTGGGCGCCGATCTTTCCAAGGTCAAACCCAGCGGCCCCAATGGGCGCATTCTCAAGGAAGACGTCACCGCCTGGGTAAAAGGCGCGCTGACGACTCCGAGCGCAGCGGGGACATCACTCGGCGGCGGCCTCGATCTCCTGCCCTGGCCGAAGGTCGATTTCTCCAAATTCGGCGAAGTCGAACTCCGTCCGCTGTCGCGCATTCAGAAAATTTCCGGCCAGAATCTCGCCCGTAACTGGGTCATGATTCCCGCCGTGACCTACCATGAAGACGCCGACATCACCGAACTCGAAGCCTTCCGCGTCCAGATCAACAACGAAAAAACAGGTGAAGCCAAACTCACCATGCTGGCCTTTCTCATCAAAGCCAGCGTGCGCGCGCTGCAAAAATTCCCCACCTTCAACAGCTCGCTCGACGGCGACAACCTCGTCCTGAAGAAATATTTCCACATCGGATTCGCCGCCGACACGCCGAACGGCCTCATGGTTCCGGTCGTCAAGAACGCCGACCGGAAAAGCATTTTCGAAATCGCCGGGGAAACCAACGAACTCGCCCGTCAGGCCCGTGAAGGCACGCTGAAGCCCGGCGACATGCAGGGCGCGAGCTTCACCATCTCCAGCCTTGGCGGCATTGGCGGCACGTACTTCTCGCCCATCATCAATGCGCCGGAAGTCGCCATTCTGGGCGTCAACAAATCAACGCTCAAACCCGTTTGGGATGGCAAGGCGTTCCAGCCCAGGCTGACGCTGCCGCTCTCGCTCACCGCCGACCATCGCGTAATCGACGGCGCGCTGGCGACGCGCTTCAACGTCTACCTCTCGCAACTGCTGGCGGATTTCCGGCGCGTAACTCTGTAAATACAGGAAGCGCCCAGCCCGACGCCTGCAATATTTATGCCATAATCCAGAACATCCCCTCCATTGAACAGAAAGGAACAAGACGGCTCATGGACGACAACAAGGCCAAGGCGCTTGCGGCCGCGCTGGCGCAGATCGAAAAACAGTTCGGCAAGGGTTCGATCATGCGCATGGGCGATGGCAGCATCGAGCGCGACATTCAAACCGTATCGACCGGCTCGCTCGGACTGGACATTGCGCTGGGGCTGGGCGGTTTGCCGCGCGGGCGGGTCGTCGAAATCTATGGGCCGGAATCCTCCGGAAAGACCACCCTCACGCTTCAGGTCATTGCGGAGATGCAAAAACTCGGCGGCACTGCGGCCTTCATCGACGCTGAACACGCGCTCGATGTCGGCTACGCCGAAAAGCTCGGGGTCAAGATCAACGATCTGCTGATCTCTCAGCCCGATACCGGCGAACAGGCGCTGGAAATCGCCGACATGCTGGTGCGTTCGAGCGGCGTGGACATCGTCGTGATCGACTCGGTGGCCGCGCTCACGCCCAAGGCCGAAATCGAGGGAGACATGGGCGACCAGCTTCCCGGCCTGCAAGCCCGCCTGATGAGCCAGGCGCTTCGCAAACTCACCGCCAACATCAAGCGCACCAATACCCTGGTCATTTTCATCAACCAGATCCGGATGAAGATCGGCGTCATGTTCGGCAGCCCGGAGACCACCACCGGCGGCAATGCGCTCAAGTTCTACGCCTCGGTGCGCATGGACATCCGCCGCACCGGCGCGATCAAGAAGGCCGACGAGGTCGTGGGTTCCGAAACCAAGGTCAAGGTCGTCAAGAACAAGGTTTCCCCCCCGTTCAAGGAAGCGCATTTCGACATCCTCTACGGCGAAGGCATCTCGCGCGAAGGCGAGATCATCGACCTGGGCGTTGCGCACAACATCGTCGACAAGTCCGGCGCATGGTACGCCTACAAGGGCGACAAGATCGGTCAGGGCAAGGACAACACACGCGAATTCCTGCGCAACAACCCGGCCATGGCGCGCGAGATCGAAAACCGGGTGCGGGCCGCCGTTGGTCTGCCCGAATTGCCCGGAACCGCGCCCGCAAAGGCTGAATCAGCGAAATCCGAATCCGCCAAGCCTGCCAGGCAGTAGACAACCTCACCCCTTCATGCCCATGAGCAAACCAAGCTTACGTGAGCGGGCCTTGCGGTGTCTCTCCCGGAGAGACTACAGCCGCGCTGAACTGATGCGTAAGCTTGCTCCGCACGGCACGGACGGGGAAATCGAAGCCATACTCGACCGCATGGGTGAACTCTCGCTTCAGTCCGATGCGCGCATGGCTGAGAACTGGGTGCGAAGCAACGCCGGGCGCTTTGGCCGCGCCCGCCTGCAAAATGAATTGACCCGGCGCGGCCTGGCGCGTGAACTGATCGAAGACGCGCTTGCAAACGGCGACATGACAAGCGAACTCGACCGCGCACGCGCAGTATGGCAATCCCGGTACGCCGCTCTGCCGGCCGACTCCCGCGAATGGGCGCGGCAGGCCCGTTTCCTGCTCGCGCGCGGCTTCGCTGCCGACATCGTTCGTACCGTGCTCCACGGCGCGCCCGAAGACCTGGAAGATGACGCGCCATGAGCCTGCTGACAGCAAGCAATCTTCGCAAACGCTACAAGTCGCGCACCGTCGTGCATGACGTCTCGTTCGAGGTCAAACCCGGCGAGATTGCCGGGCTGCTCGGCCCCAACGGCGCGGGCAAAACCACCTGCTTCTACATGATCGTCGGTCTCGTGCGCAGCGACGGCGGCGAAATTCACCTCGGCGGCCAGCGGATCACCCACCTGCCCATCCACGCCCGCGCGCGCCTCGGACTGTCCTATCTGCCGCAGGAAATGAGCGTGTTCCGCAAGCTCACCGTGGCCGAAAACATCCGCGCCGTGCTTGAACTCCAGAAACTGGACGAAAAACAGATCATCTCCCGCCTCGACGAACTTCTCGCCGAACTGGGCATTTCACACCTGCGCGACAACACCGCCATATCGCTCTCGGGCGGCGAGCGGCGGCGCTGCGAGATTGCGCGGGCGCTGGCAACCTCCCCTCGTCTGATTCTGCTCGACGAGCCTTTCGCGGGGGTCGACCCGATCGCGGTGATCGACATCCAGAAGATCATCCGTTATCTCAAGGATCGCGGCATCGGCGTGCTGATCACCGACCACAACGTGCGTGAAACCCTGGGCATTTGCGACCACGCCACGATCATCAGCGAAGGCCGGGTGCTGGCTAACGGAATCCCTGCCGACATCATCGCCAACGAACAGGTTCGCCAGGTCTATCTCGGCGAACATTTCCAGCTTTGAGCATCAGCCCATGAAGCCGACGCTCCAGCTCAAGCTCTCGCAACACCTGACCCTGACTCCGCAATTGCAGCAGTCGATCAAGCTGTTGCAACTCTCGACGCTGGAACTGAACCAGGAAATCGAACGCTTCCTGCTGGAAAACCCGATGCTCGAACGCGAAGACGCCAGTGAGAGCGCATTTTACGCCCCCCCGGACATCCCGACAGGCAAGGCCGAATCCTTGGATACCGGCAGCGAACGGGGCGAAGAAGGCATGTCGGAGCCCTCCGGCGAGGACGCCGGATACGAGGAAAGGATCGACTGGTCGGATACCGGCAATGCCGCGCCCGCGAGGGGCGAGGACGAAGATTTCGATTTTCAGGAAGTTCAGGCCGCAAGCACTTCGCTGCGCGAACATCTCGATGCCCAGATCGCCCTCTCGCAGTTCTCCGACCGCGACCGCATGCTGGTGCGTTTCATCATCGAGGCGCTCGACGAAGATGGCTACCTGCATCAGGATCTGGAAGAACTGTTTGAACTGCTGCCGCCAGAGTTGGGGTTCTATCCCGACGATCTCATGATTGCGCTGCGCCATGTACAGCAACTCGAACCCACGGGGGTCGGCGCGCGCACCCCGCAGGAATGCCTGACTCTGCAATTGCGGACGCTACCTGCTTCAGAAATTCGCGACCTGGCGCTCATCATCATCGAGCAGTACATCGAATGGCTGGCTGAACGCAACTTCGTGCAGATCAAGCGCGAGACCGGCTGCACGGAAGAAGCCCTGCGCGCGGCGCGGGCGTTGATCCTCGCCCTCGACCCGCACCCCGGCGCCTACCTCTCGAGCACGCTGCCCCGCTACGTGCTGCCCGATGTCAACGTGCGCAAGATTCGCGGACGCTGGACAGCGGTCCTCAATTCCGAAGCCGTACCCAAGTTGCGCGTCAACCAGCTCTACACCGCGTTGCTGCGCCAGAACCGGACACATGCGGGCGACCTTCCAGCGCAATTGCAGGAAGCGCGATGGCTGATCCGAAATGTTCAGCAAAGGTTCGACACAATTCTTCGTGTCTCGCAAGCAGTCGTTGACCAGCAACGCCAGTTCTTCGATCATGGCGAGGTGGCGATGAGGCCACTGACCCTCCGGGAGATCGCAGACCAACTCGAATTGCACGAATCCACCGTATCGCGCGTGACCTCCCAGAAATACATGGCCACGCCGCGTGGCCTGTTTGAATTGAAGTATTTTTTCAGCAGCCACGTTGCAACCGATACCGGCGGAGCGGCATCCTCGACAGCGATTCGCGCACTGATCCGCCAAATCATCGATGCCGAAGACAAGAAAAAACCCTTGTCCGACGCAAAGATCGCCGACCTGCTCAATGAGCAGGGAATTGCGGTAGCGCGGCGCACGGTCGTCAAATACCGCACTTCGCTCAATATCCCCTCCGTCAGTCTGCGTAAAGCACTTTAGTCATCACTAAAAGGAGTCAACATGAATCTCAATATCACCGGCCATCATGTCGAAGTCACGGACGCCATCCGCGCCTACACAACCGAAAAGATCGATCGCGTCGTTCGCCATTCCGACAATGTCACCAGTGTTCAAGTGATTCTTTCCGTCGACAAACTCAACCAGAAAGCCGAAGTCACCGTCCACCTGCGCGGCAAGGACATCCACATCGAATGCGTCGATACCGACCTGTATGCCGCCATCGATGCGCTGGCCGACAAGCTCAGCCGTCAGATGCAAAAGCACAAGCAGAAAATCAGCGAGCACAGCCACGATTCACACAAATTTGCGGCACACTGACAAACGTTCCGCATTTCTTTGACCAACGCCATGGCGGCCGCCGCCATGGCTTACAGATGCCCGCTCCATGAGTCTCATCGCCCCCATTCTGCCGCGCGCCAACGTCGTAGCCGAATTCAGCGCCACCAGCAAAAAGCGCGTCTTTGAAGAAGCTGCACTGTTGTTTGAAGCGCAACAGGGACTCTCCCGCGATGCCGTTTTTGAAAAACTCTTTGCCCGCGAACGTCTGGGCTCCACCGGACTCGGCCACAGCGTCGCCATCCCGCATTGCCGTATCGAGGGGTTGACCGAGGTTGCAGGCGCATTCATCCGACTGGTCACGCCGATCGAGTTCGATGCCCTCGACGATGCGCCGGTCAAACTCATCTTCGTGTTGCTGGTTCCCTGCGACGCCAACGACACCTATCTCCACATCCTGGCGGAACTAGCGCAGATGTTCAGCAGTCCAACCTTCCGTGAACGACTTCTTGCCGCCACTGACGCCGACACCCTCCATGCATTGCTGACAGGAACGCCTCAAGACACGCCATGACCCGCGCCCCCGATTACCTGGAACGCATTCTCAACGCCCGGGTGTACGATGTTGCCATCGAGACGCCGCTCGATCTCGCCGCTGGCCTTTCCGCCCGGACTCACAACCGCATCCTCCTCAAACGTGAGGACATGCAGCCGGTGTTCAGCTTCAAGCTGCGCGGCGCCTACAACAAGATGGCGAATCTTTCGCCGCAGGCGCTCAAGCGCGGCGTGATCTGCGCCTCGGCAGGCAATCACGCCCAGGGCGTAGCGCTATCGGCGCAAAAACTCGGTACGCGCGCCGTCATCGTCATGCCCGGCACCACCCCGCAGATCAAGGTCGACGCAGTACGCGCGCGCGGCGGTGAAGTCGTGCTGGTGGGCGAGTCCTATTCCGATGCGTACACCCACGCCCTCGAACTCGAAAAACAGGAAAAACTGAGCTTCGTCCACCCCTATGACGATCCGGATGTCATCGCCGGCCAGGGCACGATCGGCATGGAAATCCTGCGCGCCCACACGCAGCCGATCCATGCCGTTTTCTGCGCCATCGGCGGCGGCGGACTCATTGCCGGGGTGGCAGCCTACATCAAGCGCCTGCGCCCGGAAATCCGAATCATCGGCGTGGAAACTGTCGACGCCAACGCAATGAAGCTGTCGCTTGCCGCCGGGCGCCTGGTGACGCTGGAACAGGTCGGGCTGTTCGCCGACGGAACCGCCGTCAAGCGCGTGGGCGATGAAACCTTCCGCCTGTGCCAGCAATACGTCGATGAAATCATCGAAGTCGATAACGACGCCATCTGCGCCTCGATCAAGGACGTGTTTGAAGACACCCGCTCCATCCTCGAACCCTCGGGCGCGCTCGCCGTGGCCGGGGCCAAGGCTTATGCGCAGCAGTACAAACTGCGCGACAAGAATCTGATTGCGGTCGCCTCCGGGGCGAACATGAACTTCGACCGCCTGCGCTTCGTGGCCGAACGCGCCGAACTGGGCGAACAGCGCGAAGCCGTGCTGGCAGTCACCATTCCCGAGCAGCCGGGGTCATTCCGCAAATTTTGCCAACTCCTCGGCAATCGCAGCATCACCGAATTCAACTACCGCTATAGCGACGCCAGCAAGGCGCACATCTTCGTCGGAGTCAGCGTCCACAGCCGCGCCGAAGCCACCCGGCTCACCGAACTGCTCGAACGCCACCAACTGCCTGCCGTCGATCTCACCGACAACGAAATGGCCAAGACCCACGTTCGTTATATGGTCGGAGGTCACGCCCCACAGGCCGAAAACGAAGTGCTCTACCGCTTCATCTTTCCGGAACGCCCCGGCGCGCTGCTCGACTTTCTCTCCCGCCTGCGTTCGGACTGGAACATCAGCCTCTTTCACTACCGCAATCACGGTGCGGACTTCGGACGTGTGCTCGTCGGTATGCAAGTTCCCTCGGGTGACAAGACCGGGTTTTCCGAATTCCTTCGCCAACTCGGCTACGAATACACTGAAGAGACTCACAATCCCGCCTACCAGCTTTTCCTGGGATAAGGATCAACCACGCATCGCACATAGCGCATTCACACACGGTGACATGGTATGGTTCCAACGTTTGCGCACTGGTCACGATGAACAACAAACGCTCTCGCCTCCTCGCCGCCGATCTTGCCTTCGCTGCCGTATTCGCGTTGTGCACGGTGCTGTGTGCCCTGGCATACCTGTACCAGTCCGATGCCCAGATCAGGCAGCAAAGCGAAATCAATCTGTCCATCGCCGAACGCGACACGACCTACATCAGCTACGACATCGGCCTGTTGCTGCAAAGCATCGACAACAGCCTGAAAGCCGTGCTCAATACCAGCACACGCAGACCCATTCAGGCGAGTACCCTTCAGAACGCCCTGACCAACGTCCCTTATCTGAATTCAATCTCGCTCGTCGACCCGCAAGGCAGGATCATCGTCAGCACGGCAGAAGCCAACATCGGACGCACCCTCGATCTCGACACCTACCCCGTCTGTCCGCAGCCATCCGGGGACCTGCTGCGCATCGGGCCGACGCACATGGGCCATGACTTTGCTGATGGCGTGCCCTTGACCGACAGCGCCAAAAATACGCCTGCCCAGGGTTTCATTCCGATCGTGCATACCATCCTGCTCGAATCCAGCGAAAAAACCCTCGTCGCCACCCTCGATCTCGGATACCTGCTGCGCCGGATCAACAGCATCCCCGGCACACCGTCTGCCCGTATCGCGCTGCTGCGTACCGATGGCCTGCGTCTGCTCGATACTCTGCCGACGAATGCCGGTCTGTTGATGTTTGAGCGTGAAACCGTCAAAGGCTGGCAGAACGGCAAACTGGCCGACGCAAGGGAACTGGCGGCCATCGATGCCCAGCACAAGATCGTTGCACATCGCCTCCATCCGCAATTGCCCTTCGGCATTATCTGGTCCATCGACCGCAACAGTCTGCTGAAAGACGCACTTCACAAGATCGAGCGCAACAACATGACCATCATGCTGTTGATGGCGACCGGCATGATCTGCGTGCTTTTCGCCTACCTGTTTTTCCGTCATGCCGGCCGCCATCAGCGCGAACGGCTCGCCAGAATCGAGGCGCAACGATCCTTGCTGGAAAGTTCGCTCAATGCCTGCTCAAACGCCGTTGTCATTACGAAACCGGATGGCATCATCGAGTGGTGCAACCCGGCCTTTACCGCCCTGACCGGCTACACGGCGCCCGAAGTCATCGGTCGAAATCCGAGCGCCCTGACCAAGTCCGGAAAACAGGACAGAACTTTCTACGCGCACATGTGGCAAACCATCCTCTCCGGTCGCGTCTGGCACGGAGAACTCACCAACCGGAGAAAGGACGGCAGCTTCTACGACGAACTGCTCACCATCGCGCCCGCGCTCGACAGCGATGGCGTCATTCAGCACTTCATCGCCACCAAGGAAGACTTCACGCAGCAAAAAACGGCGCGCAAGGAACTCGAAATTGCGCATTCCCACTTGAATGCCGTGGTGGAAAACTTCCCCGGCTCGCTCATCATGGAAGACCTCCAGGGCCGCATCGTCCTGCTCAACCAGTACGTATTCGAGCTGCTCGGCCTGCCGGGAACCGAAGAATACGTCCTGGGCAAGCCTGTGCATCCGCTAATGGTATTTTCCAGCCACGTCGCCGAGAACAGTCAGGCTTTCCTGGATCGCGTCGAAGAGCTGCGCGCGGCAGGCCGCCCCTCGTATGGCGAAGAAATCCACTTCAAGGACGGACGCTGGATCGAACGCGATTTCATCCCGATCCGTCTGTACGAAAACCTGATCGGTTTTCTCTACATCTACCGCGACATCTCACAGCGCAAGCGTCACGCGCGCGAACTCTGGCAACTGGCCACCTCCGATCCGCTCACCGGCATCCCCAACCGCCGCGCCTTCTTCGAGAGCATCGAACACGAACGCGCGCGTCTGACCCGCTATCCGGGCGAAGCCGCCGTCCTGATGATCGACATCGATCACTTCAAGCAGATCAACGACACGCACGGCCATGCGGCGGGCGACGCCGTGCTCTGCCACATCGTGCGGCAGGTACGGAAACTCCTGCGTGAATCCGACATGCTGGCCCGTCTGGGAGGCGAGGAATTCGCCATCCTGATCCCGCAGGCCAACCGCGAAGGCGCGCTCGGCCTTGCCGAACGGGTGCGAAAGGTGCTTGAGGACACCCCGCTCGTCTACAACGACGTACCCATCCACGTCACTGCCAGCGTGGGCGTCACCATCATGAGTCACACCGACCCCAACACCGACAAAATGCTGTCACGCGCCGACCACGCTCTGTATGAAGCCAAGCGCAACGGGCGTAATCGAGTGGAAATCGGGTAGGGGAATTTTGAGATTTTTCCCTCTCCCGCAAGCGGGGTGAAAAAGACTGATTCCCTCCCCCGCTTGCGGGGGAGGGTTAGGGTGGGGGCATTCGGCCGCCCCCCGCCCCCATCCCGGCCTTCCCCCGCTTGCGGGGGAAGGAGCAAAACTCACCCGCTCGCAGATGAGTCATCCACCAACACGGCATCGATGGACGAGTCATACATGCAGGCGCGGCCACGGCCAAGGCGCTTGGCCCGATACATGGCATGATCTGCCGCGCGAAGCAGGCTGATTGCATCGTTGGCCTGATCCGGAAAAACCGCCATTCCGACGCTCACGCCCAACTCGATATCCACCCCTTCCCGCTCGGCCAGACGCAATTTACGCGACATTGCGGCCAGAACCTTGTTCGACACATGCCAAAGATCGTCTTCGCCATTGACAGGGGCGAGCATGATCACGAATTCATCCCCCCCCAGGCGGGCGACGAGATCGCTTTCGCGCACTGCGCCGCTCAGGCGCTTGCCCACGTTGACCAGCAGGGAATCTCCGGCGGCATGCCCGAAGCTGTCGTTGATGTCCTTGAAGTGATCGTTGTCGATGTACAGGACGCCGACCCTGGTGCCTGTCGTGCGCGCCTTTCTGATGGCGATTTCCAACTGCTCGCTGAAACAGGCCCGGTTGGCCAGCCCGGTCAGAGGATCGCACATGGCCTGATTCGACAGGGTTCGATTGACGGTTTCCAGGTGCGACTGCCGTAACGCAAGTTCCGCGTTGCGGGTCTGTATCTCGCTGAACAGGGCATTGAAATCCTGACCAAGCCCATTGAACTCGGCAATCTCAAACGCGGGCAGACGACGGGTGAAATCGCCCTCGAGCCGCGCCGCATGCGCCATGCCGGCAAGCGAGGCGAGTTCGGTGGCAAAGCGGCGCTCCATCCAGCGCGCCGGCACACGCGCCATCAATACCGCCAGAATCAGACAGAAAAGCAGCACTGCCGCAGCGCGATACAGGAAGCCGATAAAAGCGGTATTGTCATTTACGATCTCGACGATACCCAGCCGCTTCCCGTCCCGGTTGATCCCAACCTGCACAGCCTTGCCCGACAGGAATGAAACGACCCTGTTTTTCCAGCCCTTGGCAGATCCGCCGTCACACTGCCTGGTGGCCTGGGCAAACACATCATTGCTGAAGCCGGTTTCGTAATAAATCGTGACCCGGCAGATTTTTTCCTTGCCCAGGATATCGTTCAGTATTTCGGTCGCCGTCTGATGATCGCCGAACACCACCGAGGCTTCGACCATGTAGGCGGCAGTACGGGCAAGAAGCGTTATGTTGTTTTCCCGCTGTATGCGGGAGTTATGCATGCAAAACAGGGCGAACATCACGCCGCTGATGAACAGCGACAATGCGACCGACCAAAAAATAATGGTGCGAAGCTCTCCAAAAAGGGTCTTGCGTCCTGCCTTCACTCTAGCGCTCCCGATTCCGCTTCGATAAACGCAGCACCTGCGGATCTATTCGCAAGGCGCTACGCAAAATGGCATCCCGGTTCACGGCGAACCTGTCAATGATCTCGCTTCCTTCGCTGCCAGACAACAGGCAGAACATTCCACCCATCCTGCAAAACCCTTCGCCATCGCCAATGGTCAACACCGGCGCGCTGGCGAGCGAACGCGCCAACTCGCCCACCCTGTCATTGCCTGTGCCGGAAACATAGACGATATCGCATGCATTTGCGGCATTTTCCGGCGCAGAACGGACGATGACCGGACGCCCAAGTTCGACGCTCCTGGCGGATCGACGAATCATGGCCGAATGCGGATCATCTTCGGACAGACAAATCCGTAAAGGCCCCTCCACCTCCGGCCAGCGCGTATAACCGACGATGCCCCAGAAAATGGTCGACAGCTTCGAGGTCTGCACCTCGTCTACATCGGCGCCCTGCGCCGCCCGGATGAAGAATGACGGCGGCGCAAACGCCATCATGGCGCATACAAAGACCAGCAAAAATGGTTTTTTCATGAAACTCCAGTGCTTTCGCACCATACGACAGCACGTCCATGACGAACCGGAAATCACGATTGCAATGAGATGTCTCAATTTATAACACATGGTAGACGGAAATTTTATAGCTACCCCGGCAGTATCTCTTTTATCAAAAAAACGCCCGGTTCAAACCGGGCGCAGATGACCGTACAAAGCCAAGGGGAATTACTTTTTGCGTATCTCTTGCAGAGCTTCGTTCATTTTGAAAATAACAATGAGAAGTTCGCAATACATCCGCACCCCTATCGCGCCAACCGCGAGAGTCAGCACCCCTCCCAGGATGCTTCCCTGGAAAATCATTGCAACCCCTGAGAGCAGCACCACGAGCAACCCTACGTAGTAGAGGATGGTGATGACCTTCGGCATCAACAGGGTATCAAACGACAAAAGTTCTTTCATGTAACAACTCCCCACATGGCAGAGATGGAAGAAGAAGTTTTACATGGTACATAAAAAACGGATGCCTAAAATGTCCCATTTGCGCCCGCCTTCGAGCCGTGTAGCAAGGATGAGACAGCTTTTCCTTGTATTGTAAATGAGAAGTGTTATCATTAACAACAACGTGATTCCCCACTTCGCCATGCCCCACTCCCCGCTTTCTTCAGTTCCCATACCGGGCGACGATACGCTGGCCCTGGTCGGGCATCCGAACGTCGGCAAGTCGGTCCTTTTCCACCGCCTGACCGGCACTTACGTCAACGTCTCGAACTACCCTGGAACCACCGTCGAAGTTGCGCGCGCGACGACCCGGTTCGACCGGACCGCCTCGCTGCTCGACACGCCGGGCGTGCTCGCCCTGCCCTCGCGCAGCAACGACGAGCGCGCCACGATGCGGGCGCTGCTCAATGAAAAGCTTCGCCTCATCGTCCAGGTGGGGGACGCCAAGAACCTGCGGCGCATGCTCAACCTCACGGCGCTGCTCACCGAACTCGGCGTGCCTCTGGTCATGGCGCTCAACATGGCCGACGAAGCGCGCGCGCGGGGCGTCAATATCGATACGGCGGCGCTGGCCGAAGAACTGGAGATTCCGGTCGTCACCACCGTGGCGACCGGCGGCGAAGGGATCGCGGCGCTGACCGATGCCTTTGCCCACGCCAAAGTACCCGCCCCGCTGCTGCGCTACGACTCTGAAACCGAACAGGCCATCGAGACAGTCGCCGCGCTGCTGACGGAAAACGCGCCGCATCCGACTCTCGCTGCCCGAGGACTGGCCATTCTGCTGCTTGGCCGGGATAGCGAAGTCGAACGCTGGCTTGCCGCCCAGCCCGCAGGCGACGAAATCCTTGCCCGCATCCACGAACTCGCCCCGCTTACCGGGCGCGACTCCCTTCCCGCGCGGCTGGCGCGCGAACGCGGGCATGCCGCCGATGCGCTGGCCCGCACCGTCAGCCACCAAGACGCCACCACCGACCGCACGCTCTCGCTCCTGCTCGGGCAAACCGCAGTGCATCCATTCTGGGGCTGGCCGCTGCTTCTGATCGTGCTCTATGCCGTCTATCTTTTCGTCGGCGACTTCGGCGCGGGAGTCCTCGTCGGACTCATGGAAAAAGAATTCTTTGAAGGCGTCCTCAATCCTGCCGTCACGGATTTCGTTCGCTCCCTCTCCGGGGAAGGCTGGTTCACCGACATGCTCGTAGGCAAATACGGACTCTGGACGATGGGCATGACCTACGCCCTGGCGCTCATCCTGCCCATCGTCACCACGTTCTTTCTCGCCTTCGGCGTGCTGGAAGATTCCGGCTACTTCACCCGCCTTTCCGTCATCGCCAACCGCGCTTTCACCTCTTTCGGCCTGAATGGCCGCGCCGTGCTGCCGATGGTGCTCGGGCTTGGCTGCGTGACGATGGCCACCCTCACCACCCGCATTCTCCACACCCCGCGCGAACGGCTCATCACCACCTTCCTGCTCGCGCTCGCCATTCCTTGCTCTGCGCAGCTTGGAGTCGTGCTCGGCGTATTGGGCGGCATTTCCTTCGGCGCGGCGGCCCTCTGGGGACTTTGCATCGTCGTCATTCTGCTGTTCACCGGATGGCTGGCCGGACAATTGATCAAGGGACGCCGCGTTCCCCTCGTCACCGAACTGCCTCCCATGCGCATGCCCGTGATGGGCAACGTCCTCAAAAAGACGGGCGGACGGCTCAAGTGGTATCTGGCCGAAGTCATTCCGATCTTTCTGATCGGCACTTTCATCATGTTCGCGCTCGACCGTCTCGGCGCGCTGCCCTGGATCATCGAAGCCGGCAAACCCCTCGTCACGGGCTGGCTCGGACTACCGCCCGAAGCGAGCGCCGCCTTTGTCATGGGATTTTTGCGCCGGGATTTCGGCGCAACCGGCCTTTTCGTGCTGGGCAGCCAGTTGAGCGCGCTTCAGGCCGTCGTCGGCATGGTCACGCTCACCCTCTTCGTTCCCTGCATCGCCAGCGTGATGATGATCGCCAAGGAACAGGGGCTACGCACCGCCACCCTGATGGTGGCCATCATCATGCCAACGGCCTTTTTCATTGGCGGCCTGCTCAACCACTTCCTGCGCCTTTTTACGTGAGGCACTCATGATCGCGCACACCGAACGCATCCGTCTCACCGGCACCCCCCCCGGACAACGCGTGCGGCTGGCCGAATTCGGCGAAGAAATCGACCCCCTGCAACGCGAACAACTCCTCGCCTACGGCCTCAGCGCCCAGCAATTACTCACCATCCTCCAGCAGCGCCCGATGACGGTCGTCCTCTGCGAGCACATGGAACTGGCGCTGGAGCATGGCGTGGCGCATCACATTTGGGTGGAGAAGGAAGGTTGAATCAGGACTGCGCTGGTTGAGTCGTGTGCGCAGGCTTGAATGACAAGCGCAGGCCACGTCCCCAAGCGCCACCTTCGATCACGCCTTCATTCACCCCCCCTCCGCACGGCCGCACCCTATCCGCCTCCCCTCCAATTCCCGGCGTGTTTTTTCCAACTCCTTCACCAGCAGCTTTGCATCCGGCAGCATGGTTTTATATTCGGCCGCCATCACTTTATTGGGTAAACCATCCAGCGCATAACGCGCCAGGGCGGACTTGGCACGGGCACAAAGGATCAGACCCACGGGTGGGTTCTCGCCGGGCAGCGTCCAATGCTCGCGGGCATAGTTGCAGTACATGTGCATCTGCCCTACATCAGCGTGAGTGAGTTCGTCGAGTTTCAGGTCAATGATGATGAGGCAGCGCAGGCGGCGATGGAAGAACAGCAAATCCACTCGGAACCATGTCTCGTCCAGCCGCAGGCGGCGCTGGCGACCCACGAAACTGAAATCGTTGCCAAGCTCCAGCAGAAAATCCTCCAGCCGATGGATAAGTGCTGCCTCCAGATCAGATTCGGAGTATTCGTCCTTGAGGTTCAGAAACTCCAAAACATAAGGGTCCTTGACAGCCTCATCTGGCGACACTGCATCGCCGGGTTGCGGCTTGCTGCCCTTCTCCAGCATGGCGCGCTTGTTCCTGGAGAGCAACGCCCGCGTGTAGAACTGGCTGCCGATCTGCCGATCCAGTTGGCGCACACTCCAACCGCCACGCAGAGCTTCAGCCTCGTAGAAATCGCGTTCTTCGACGGAACGTGTGCCACGCACCAGACGCACATAGTGCGACCACGATAGCGGCAAGGCCAAAGCCAACTCACTCATACAGAATTTCCGAGACACCGTCTCGGATTTTCGTACCGCAACTTTTGCGCCTCGCGAGGTGGTGGATTTCCGAGACAGTGTTTCGGAAATCTTTTCCGGCGAATAGGCCAGATAGAACAGGCGCATCTGTTCCGGATTGTCCACGCTGAAACCGCACCGACCAGTGAGTCCGCCTCGGTAAATTAACTACTATGCGTATCTTGACATGACCTTACGTTTATCAGTAGGGTTGCCGTCATAACATGAACAGCATGACACAAGCAGAATGAACGCAGCGATGGAAGTTGCTCCCGCTCGGCAAGGAATCACACGGACTGTAGTCCGTCGATCTGGCTTGGTTTTTGCTACACACACACACACACACACACACACACACACACACACACACACACACACACACACACACACAGCGTTAACAACCCGTTGACATCCCCTGCCCTTTGCGCTAGGGGCTTTTGTCGCTTTTCTGAACAACCCCGTCCCTTGAAAAAGGGACGGGGTTGTTTGCGTTTGACTCGTCAATCAACCAACACCCCAGGAGAAAATCATGTTCACGAAGTCTTTGGTTCTACGGTCTCTCGTTGTACTTTCTTCCGTCGTAGCCATCGCGCACAACCCGGTTCTTGCTGATCCGACCACAGACATTCTCGGCACGAATCGCAGTACCGCCGAAGTCGACCAATGGATGGTCAAATATCTGGGGTTTTCGGATGATTGGGAAGCAGCACGGAGCTATACGGATGGTGTCCTCAATGACACAGGGTATGTTCAAGCGCAAGCGGGTGGTTCCAACTGGGTCTGGATCAGTTCGGCGCAATATGCGATCGGGTTTTACTCTTATGTGACGATTATCAACGACTCTAGTTTTACTAGCGGCAATTCGGCGATATCGTTCAGCGAGTTATCGATCAGCAACTTTTCCAGCGACGACTGGGTAGCTGCGATTGTCATTAACGGCGTGAGATACGATGCCTTTACGGGCAACGAGAATCGGACTACATACCAGAATGAAGATATTCTTATTCCTTCGGGGGGAAACATTTCTTGGAACGTCAATGGGGATAACACGGTTGAGATCATTATCTACAACATCATAGGTCCAACCTGGCTTTCGGCCACGATCCAGGCGTCTTATGCCCCTGTTCCCGAACCCGAAACCTATGCCATGCTGCTGGCCGGTCTCGGCATCGTGGGCGCCGTCACGCGCAGACAGCGTATAAAAGCAGCAAAGTAAGCACAGTCAAGAAACGACAACGTCCCGCATTTCGCTCACGCAGTGCGGGACGTATGGATGCTGCGACTTCGCGCAGCATGACTCAATCACAACCAGTTGCTTTGTAAGAACTCCGAAGCAGACAGGATTTTTGGGTTGTCTATTTTTGCTTCCAGAAAATCCTTATCGCCTGTAATGAGCACATCAACTTTTGCGGCAAGCGCAGCCCGTAGATACTGTTATCAATGTCAAGCACCATGCAAAGCTGCGTTGAAGGGCAGCCCTGATTTGAGCACGCCGAAAGCCACATGAATGAGCTTACGCATCATGGCCCCGATGATGAGCATTGGCGCT
>Ga0209737_10000693_pt1 | contig 26309 bp, 28 predicted proteins | sample TergutCu122P3_FD_187284 | JGI IMG/M metagenome (GOLD analysis project Ga0209737, IMG submission 187284) | Cubitermes ugandensis P3 segment gut microbial communities from Kakamega Forest, Kenya - Cu122 P3 (SPAdes) (version 2) | ecosystem: Host-associated > Arthropoda: Insects > Digestive system... | reverse complement strand
GCTCGTTTTTCGCAGAGGTGTTCGAAGTTGCGAATCCGTATTGGTTGGACGGGTTGTCCGCCACCATTTACGCAACCACCGGGGCAAGCCATTATTTCGACGAAATGGACATCGGTTTCACCATTCTTTATCGAAGTTAGTAATTTCTTTGCACTGGCAGTACCGCTGGCAACTGCTACGTTTATATTCATATCGCCAAGTTTGTAGGTTGCTTTTTTAATTCCATCCTGACCACGGACTTCATCGAAATCGACTTTTTCCAGTGGTTTACCGATGATAGTTTCGGCGGCAGTCCTTAAAGCGGCTTCCATTACTCCGCCGGATGTGCCAAAGATAACTCCGGCTCCGCTTCCGGTTTCGCCGAGGTTATCAAATTTTTCATTGGGTAATTTATCAAATTTAATTCCGGCTTTGTTTATCATCCGGGCAAGCTCGCGGGTGGTGATTGCAGCATCGATATCGCGGATGCCTTCACCAGCGGCAGATTGTCCTTCGCGGGTTGCTTCGAATTTTTTTGCCGTACATGGGATGACCGAGACGAAGAAGATGTCTTTTGGATTTAGTCCCAATTTGTTGGCGTAGTGGGTTTTATAGATAGCACCAAACATTTGTTGTGGTGATTTACAGCTTGACAGGTTTTCAATAAATTCGGGGAAGTAATGTTCGCAGTATTTTACCCAACCTGGTGAGCAGGATGTGATAAGAGGTAGTTTCTCCCCACTTTTTATCCTTTCTACCAGTTCGTGGGCTTCTTCCATAATAGTCAGGTCGGCGGTGAAGTCCATATCGTATACACCGTCGAAACCTAAGCGTTTAAGCACGGCGGCGAGTTTTCCTTCGACAAATTCACCCGGTTCGCCACCAAAGCATTCACCAAGGGTTACCCGGATTGAAGGGGCGGCACAGACGGCAACGTGTTTGGTTGGGTCGGCGAGTGCTTTCCAGACAGCCTCGGTATCATCTTTTTCATATAATGCCCCAACCGGACAAGCGACGATGCATTGTCCGCAGGAGATACAAGGTACATCCTTTAGTTCGCTTTCAAATGCGCAACTGATGCTGGTATCGAAACCTCGATTAACCGCTCCGATTACGGCGATTTCTTGAAGTTCGACACAGGCTGCCACGCAGCGGCGGCAACGGATACATTTGTTATTGTCGCGGACGATGGAAGAGTGGTTATCTTCGATTGGGAATTCGTTTCTTTTTCCGGCAAAGCGTTCTTCATCATCCACACCGAGGTCGGCACACATTTTTTGCAGTTCGCAGTTCGTGTTGCGGATGCAGGAGAGGCAGTCTTTGTTGTGGTCGGAGAGTAGGAGTTCGAGATTGGCTTTGCGGCTTGCTTGTATGGCTGGTGTATTGGTGAAGATTTCCATTCCTTCGGCGACGGGATGGACGCAGGCAGCTATCATTGTCCTTGCTCCTTTGACATCAACAAGGCAAATCCGGCATGAGCCGATTGCATTTATTTCCCTCATGTAGCAGAGGGTGGGGATGTCGATGGCGGCTTCGCGGCAGGCTTCCAGGACGGTGGCGGTTTTGGTTGTTTTGTATTCGCGGTTGTTGATTTTTAGGTTTATTTTTTCCATGGTTCTCCTTTAGTTCGTAAACTGGTTGAGTCTGTAAGTGGGATGAATTTTATTGGTTGGATTTTGTTGGTTCTGGGTGAATCCGCAAGCTGGATAAATAGTATTGGTTGAATTTTGTTGGTTCTGGGTGAGTCCGCAAGCTAGATAAAAATTTTTCTTCGTCGCTACGGTCTAATTCTTTCTTATTTACATGTTTCCTCTCTAGAAGGCGACCTAATGCGACTGCGAAAAACATTTATCTATCTTGCTCATTCAAGTATCAAATTGTTTATTCAAGTATCAAATTGTTTATTCAAGTATCAACTTGTTCGTTCGTATCTACTTTTTCATTCAAGTATCAACTTGATTATTCTAACCATTATAGTCCTACACGTCATTGCGGGTCTGACCCGCAATCTCATTTTTTATCTATTGCCTTAAACTTACACTTCTCATAGCAGATGCCACACTTAACGCACTTTTCTTGGATTATGGTGTGCATTTTCTTTACTTCGCCGTCGATTGCGTCGGTGGGGCAGGCGCGTTTGCATATTGTGCAGCCGATACATTTTTCGTTGATGATGAATTGGAAGAGGGCTTTGCAGACCCCGGCATTACATTTTTTGTCGTTTATATGTGCTTCGTATTCGTGACGGAAATACTTGATTGTTGATAGTATTGGGTTGGGTGCTGTCATGCCGAGACCGCATAGTGATGAGGCTTTGATGTGTTCACCCAGCTCATCCAGTTTGTCAAGATCTTCCGGTGTTCCCTTGCCTTCGGCGATATTGTCTAGGATTTCCAGCATGCGCCTCGTACCTATGCGGCAGGGGGTGCATTTTCCGCAGGATTCTTCAACAGTGAAATCGAGGAAGTATCGGGCGATATCAACCATACAGGTATCTTCGTCCATGACGATTAGTCCACCGGAACCCATCATTGAACCTAAGTCAACTAGGTTGTCAAAATCTATCGGGGTATCAATCAGGCTTGCCGGGATGCAACCACCGGAAGGTCCGCCGGTTTGGGCTGCCTTGAAGGTTTTGCCGTTTGGTACGCCACCACCGACTTGGTCTACCACTGTTCTCAGGGTTGTACCCATCGGGACTTCAACAAGACCGATGTTTTTGATTTTTCCTCCAAGGGCAAAGACTTTTGTGCCTTTGGATTTTTCGGTGCCCAGTGATGCGAACCATTCCGGTCCGTTTAGGATAATCGGTGGGACACAAGCAAGGGATTCGACATTATTTAGGATGGTTGGTTTGCCAAACAGTCCTTTAATCGCCGGGAAAGGTGGGCGGGGGCGGGGTTCGCCGCGATTGCCTTCAATCGAAGTAAGCAGGGCGGTTTCTTCGCCACAGACGAATGCTCCGGCACCAAGGCGGATGTTGATGTCAAAATTGAAACCTGATCCAAATATATCAGTGCCTAGCAAACCATGTTCCCGTGCTTGTTTTAAAGCAATTTCAAAGCGGTTTACGGCTATTGGGTATTCGGCGCGGACATAGACATAACCTTCATCGGCTCCGATGGCGTATCCGGCAATCGCCATCGCTTCAATGACAGCATGGGGGTCACCCTCAAGTATCGAACGATCCATAAAAGCGCCGGGATCACCTTCATCGGCATTGCATACAACATATTTCTTGTCAGATTTGGTTGCGGCGGCATAAGACCATTTCTTTCCGGTGCTAAAGCCACCACCACCCCTGCCACGAAGGCCGGAGGCGGTTATTTTTTCGATGATATCTTCCGGTTTTAGTTCTGTTAGTGTTTTCGCCAGTGCGATATAACCATCACGGGCTATGTATTCTTCGATGCACTCAGGGTCGATAATCCCGCAGTTACGAAGAGAAATTTTGTGCTGGTATTTGAAAAAATCGGTGTCATGGTAAGGGATGAGTTGGCCGTCAATGATGGCTTCATGGTATACCTTACGCAGTACCGGTTTGCCACCGATAAGGTGTTCGGTGACGATTTCTTCGATATCTTCCGGTTCGACCAGTTCATAAAAAATCTCGTCAGGATGGGTGATAATCAAAGGACCTAAGGCACAGAGTCCATGACATCCGGTCACTATGGTTTTTATTTTGTTTTCTAATCCATGTGCTTTGATTGATTCATCAAGTTTGGCTAAAACCGCGCCACAACCTGATGAGTGGCATCCGGTACCACCGCAGATGAGGACATGTTGTTCGCCGGGGATGGCGTTTGTGTCTCCAGTACGTACGGCGATATAATCTTTCATTTTGTCACGGATGGCGGTTAGTTCATTTATATTTTTCATAGTTTACTCCATGTATTTCTTTAGTATATCATCGACATCTTCGGCTTTTTCTATTCGCCCATAAACATCATCATTGACCAAAAAGACCGGGGCGAGACCGCAGGCGCCGATACAGCGGGTGGCATCAAGTGAGTATTTGCCGTCTTCTGAGGTTTCACCCGCTTTTATCCCCAAAATATTGGAGATACGGTCCAGCATTTCACCGGCACCTTTAACATAACAAGCCGTTCCCATACAAATGGAAACGGCAATTTCACCTTTGGGATTGAGGACAAATTGGGAATAAAATGAGACTATCCCATATATCTCCGACATCGAAACACCGGTCCCGTCACTAATCATCTGCTGGACTTCAATTGGCAGATAACCGTAGATATCCTGTGCTTTTTGGAGTATTGGCATGATTGCGCCGGGTTTATCCTTAAGTTCGGCGATGACTGCTTCCAATTTTTCCTTTTGCTCCTCAGTCCCATGGAAACAAACTGTAGTTTTTGTTTTTTTCATAAAAATCCTTTCATATTTTAGAACACTGCCAATTTTTCCCCGACTTCATGAACCTTAATCAAGTTGGTTGTTCCGGATTGGCCGACCGGTATACCGGCAGTGATGATAATTAAGTCACCCTCACTAATCAATTTTTCTTCAAGGGAAGCATTAATCGCACCGCTTATCATATCGGCACTATTTAATTCCTCTTGGGTAAGCACCGGGATTACACCCCAGGCTAATTGTAACTGGTTCATGACGATTTCATCAGGAGTTCCACCGATAATCTGGCATTGGGGACGGAATTTGGAGACATTCCGCGAGGTTTGGCCGGATTTGGAGACGATAAGGATTGCCGCGGCTTCCAAATCATGGGCGGTGGTTACAGCAGCGTGGGAGATAGCGTTGGTAACTGACGGTTCAGGTTTGTATGTACTGGTAATGCAACGGTCTTTATAGTCGATATCATTTTCGGTTTGGACAGCGATTTTTGCCATCGTCTGAATTGCTTCGACCGGAAATTTACCAACCGATGTTTCGGCAGACAACATGACAGCACTTGTTCCATCATAAATCGAGTTGGCGACGTCACTAGTTTCAGCTCTTGTCGGGCGTGGTTTCGTAATCATTGATTCGAGCATTTCGGTGGCAGTAATGACGTTTTTGCCCTGCCGGTATGCTTTCTTTATCAGCTCCTTCTGGATTGCCGGTAATTCTTCAAAGGGTAACTCAACACCAAGATCACCACGGGCGACCATCAAACCGTCAACCACAGCCAGAATCGCATCGGCATTTTCAACCCCTTCGGCATTTTCTATTTTGGCGATAATATTGATCCGGTCGCCATTCATCCGATGAAGCTCTTCCCTGATGAGACGGATATCCTCATCGGAACGGACAAAGGAAGCGGCGATAAAATGGAACCCAAGCTCGCAAATCAAGCGCAAATCGGAGCGGTCTTTTCCACTGATATATGGCATACTTAAGCTGACACCCGGAACATTAACGCTTTTGGCATTGGATATGGTGCCACCATGAATTACCCTGGTTGTAATACTGGTGCTGGAAATATGCTCAGCAACCAATTCAATCAAACCGTCGGCTAAAAGAATCCTGGTTCCGGACTTGATGTCTTTGGAAAGTCCATCATAGGTAATGCTGGCTTTGGAGGCGGTTCCTTCGACTTTTTCCGTGGTCAGGGTAAATACCGTATCATCAACCAGCTCAGCCTTGCCACCTTCAAAGGTACCTAAACGAATCTCCGGACCTTTGGTATCGGCAAGCAAAGCAACAACTGCTCCCATTTCTTTGGTAACAGTGCGGACCAATTCAACTCTTTTACGGACATCATCATGGGTACCGTGGGAAAAATTGATGCGGGCTACATCCATCCCGGCATTAATCATGGCTTTTAGGACATCTGGATCATCAGACGCCGGCCCTAAGGTGGCGACTATTTTTGTTTTTCTCATAGAAGAATCTCCCTTTCTTATCTACACAATTCTACACAAAATGTAAAGACACTTTTATATTGTAACATGGCTTTTTCTTATACGCAAGAAAATGGAGGTATTTTTTGAAAAAAAATGTAGGTTGACGGCGGGGGCAAGTCCCCGCTCTACTGTCAAGAAAAAACACTTGACAGCCATTTGGATTAATAGTAAACTGACAAGGTGGCTTCCGTAAAAAAGGTTGGAATATGGAAAAAATCGTTGAACAAGGACTTTTATATGATTTCTACGGTGAGCTCCTGACCGACCATCAAAAGAAGATTTACGAAGACTTTGTTTACCACGACTTATCACTGAGTGAAATAGCCCAGGAGTACGAGATAAGCCGCCAAGCCGCTTTTGATTTAATTAGACGATGTAACCGGACTTTGGAGCAATATGAGGAAAAGTTGGGATTGGTTGCCCGTTTTAAGAGAATCAAGGATAAAGTAAAGGAATTAAACGAACTTTCAATAAGCGGAATAAAGAACAAAAGCGAATTGACCAAACGGGTCAATGAAATATCTGAGGAAATATTGCTAGATTTATTGTGAGTGAGATTGCGGATCAAGTCCGCAATGACGCGGGGAGATACCAGCAATGACGCGGGGAGATACCAGTAATGACGCGGGGAGATACCAGCAATGACGTGGGGAGATACTAATGGCATTTGAAAGCCTGACCGAAAAACTGCAAAATGTATTCAAAAAACTTCGCAGTAAAGGCCGCCTAACCGAAGAGGACGTCCGGCTTGCCATGAAAGAAGTGAAAATGGCTTTATTAGAAGCGGATGTTAACTTTAAAGTCGTCCGCCAGTTTATCAAATCGGTCGAAGAGCGTGCCATCGGAGCTGATGTCATGAATGGCTTAAATCCCGGACAGATGGTCATCAAGATTGTAAACGAAGAAATGACCAGCTTGATGGGTTCGGATACAACAGAACTAACTTTTGCACCCGGCAAATCCATTACCGTGATTATGATGTGCGGTTTGCAAGGTTCAGGTAAAACCACGACGGCTGCCAAAATCGCCGGTCAACTTAAAAAGAAAAGCAAAAAATCATTGCTGGTTGCCTGTGACATTTACCGTCCGGCGGCTATCCAGCAATTACAAATAAATGCCGAGAAACAGGAAGTTGACTTTTTTTCCTTAGGTGACAAAGAAAAACCGGCAAAGATAGCCAAAGCCGCTTACGAACACGCCGAAAAAAACGGCCATAATGTCATCTTCATCGATACAGCCGGGCGTTTGCATATTGACAACGAAATGATGGCGGAGCTAAAAGACATCCGGGACACGGTCGGAATCACCCAAACCTTGTTGGTTGTTGACGCGATGACCGGACAGGATGCCGTTAATGTCGCCAGTGAATTTAACGAACAAATCGGGATAGATGGTGTCATCTTGTCAAAAATGGATGGTGATACCCGTGGTGGTGCCGCTCTTTCCGTCAAAGCTGTCACCGGAAAACCGATTCTATATGTTGGTATGGGGGAAAAATTGTCCGAACTTGAGCAGTTTTATCCTGACCGGATGGCAAACCGTATCCTAGGTATGGGTGATGTCCTTTCATTTATAGAAAAAGCCCAGGCGAATATCGATATCGATGCCGACCGGGAACGGGACATGACAGCCCGGATGAAAAAGGGAAAATTCGATTTCGATGATTACCTTGAAAGCATGAAGCAAATGCGCAATATGGGAGGATTATCATCCCTGCTTTCGATGATGCCCGGTATGGGAAAACAGATGAAAGACATCGAAGCGATGATGGATGACAAGAAACTGGCGCATATGGAAGCCATCGTCCTATCAATGACAAAAAAGGAACGCCAAAACCCCAAACTACTTAATCCCAGCCGTAAAGCCCGGATTGCCCGTGGTTCAGGAGTAGATATCAGCGAAGTAAACCGTTTCGTGAAACAGTTTGAGCAGTCCCAGAAGATGATGAAACAAATGCCCAATTTGATGGGGGGTGGCCGCAAGGGACGCGGATTAGGAAGCATGTTAGGTGGGAAATTCCCTTTTTGATGTGAGATTGCGGGTCAAGCCCGCAATGACGAAATTATAAGCTCGTAATGACGAAATTGAAGCCCACAATGACGACTCCTTACCCCAACGACAATTTATATGAAAGTTTTTTTGGCACCAATGAGTGCGGCGAGTAAGTTTGACTTCTAAAGCAGACCCTTGAAAAACGTCGTTACTTAGGCGGTGTACTATACCGCCTTACGTAACGCAACGTTTTTCTCGGAGCGAAAGCGAGTCTGCGCAGAAGCCAAACTTACTCGCCGCACGGAGTAAATATAGAGCAAAAAACATACGGAGGAAAGAAAAATGGCAGTAAAAATTAGACTCAAAAGAATGGGACAAAAAAAAGTACCCTTCTACCGAATCATCGTTGCAGATTCAAGATCACCCCGGGATGGCCGCTTCATTGAAGAAATCGGCACCTACAATCCCAATACCGACCCAAGTACCTTTAAAGTCAACGAAGAACTAGCAAAAAAATGGCTCAACAACGGAGCACAACCAACCGAAACCGTTGCCAAAATCTTCAAAATTGTCGGAATCGAAAAAGCTAAAGGTAGTGACAAGTAGGTGGAGGGTACCATGAAAGAACTGATTGAAATTATTGCAAAAGCCCTAGTCGAAAAACCCGATGAAGTGGTAGTGATTGAAAAGGAAGATAATCATAGTATTACCTTGCAACTTCATGTCGCGCCGTCAGATATGGGAAAAGTAATCGGAAAACAAGGCCGGATTGCCAAAGCTATCCGCTCTGTCGTCAAAGCGGCATCAACAAAAGAAAACAAACGCGTTGATGTAGAGATTATGTAAAACGAAAAGTCATTCTAAATTATGAAAAGACCATAATTAAGAATAACTATGTTTCGTTTGGGAAGAATGGTAAACCATTCTTCAGGTGTATGATATGCAAAATATGCTGAAAGTTGGAGTCATCGCTTCCCCCCACGGACTAAAGGGTGAAGTAAAAGTATTTCCAACCACCGATGATGCAAAACGATTTACCAAACTAAAACAAGTGATGATGGATACCGGATCGGAGCTTAAACCCCTGACCATTACCGGCATCAAGTTTTCCGGCAAGTTTGTCGTGGTTAAGTTTGCCGATTTTGACCGTATCGAAGATATCCAAACATGCAAAGGGATGAGCCTTTGGATAAACCGGAAAGATGCCGTCAAACTGGAAAAGGATGAGTATTTCGTTGCTGATTTGATTGATATCGAAGTGGTTGATGAAGAAGGTAACAAGCTCGGCAAAATAACCAATGTCATCCATACCGGAGCAAACGATGTCTATGTCATAAAAGCCGATGCAGAAAAAGAGCTACTGATTCCAGCGATAAAGGAATGCATACTCGATGTTGATATCGAAAAACGGCTTATGCGTGTCCATGTGATGGAAGGATTGAGAGAATGTTGAATTTTCATATTTTGACATTATTTCCGGAAATGATTCAACATGTGATGAATACCAGCATCATCGGCCGGGCAATCACCAATGGATTTATAAAAGTAACACCGGTAAATATCCGCGATTATACTGAGAGCAAACATAAAAAGGTAGATGACTACCCATATGGTGGGGGTGCCGGGATGTTGATGCAGGCGCAACCGATATATGACGCTTATCAGGAAGTAACATCGCAGATAGAACCAGCGACGCAGATCGGAAAAACGCCACGAGTAATCTATCTGACCCCGCAGGGAAAACTCTTTGACCAACAAATGGCAAAAGAATTAGCCGGGGAAGGCAACATCGTGTTATTATGCGGTCATTATGAAGGGATTGATGAACGGGTACTTAACGAGATAGTGACCGACTATGTTTCGATTGGTGATTATGTGTTGACCGGGGGTGAATTACCGGCAATGGTGGTCATCGATGCTGTCGCGAGGATGGTTCCCGGGGTGCTTAAAAATTCCGAATCCGGCGAAAGTGAAAGTTTGTCCCACTTTTTGCTTGAATATCCCCAATATACCCGCCCCGAAGTCTGGAAGGATAAAGCCGTTCCGGAAATCCTTTTATCCGGAGACCATGCCAAAGTGGAAAAGTGGCGGAGGGAGCAGGCGATCGAGAGGACCAAGGAAAGACGGCCGGATTTGTATGAGATGTGGAAAAAACAAAAAGAATAAAAACAACTTGCATTTACATAATCGCTATGATATATTAATAATGCTGTAAACAGTCGCTTTAAGCGATACTTGAAAGGATTAAATTGAAATGAATACCATTATTAGAGAAATTGAACAAGAACAACTAAAAAAAGAAGTCCCCGTCTTTCATGTCGGTGATACTGTAAAAGTATATGGTAAGATTAAGGAAGGAAACCGCGAGCGTGTCCAGATTTTCGAAGGTACCGTCCTTAAACGTCAAGGTGGCGGCAATCGTGAAACATTCACCGTCCGGAAAACATCCGGTGGAATTGGTGTTGAAAAGACTTGGCCCCTCCATTCACCCAACGTCGAGCGTATTGAAATAATCAGACGTGGTAAAGTTAGAAGAGCGAAGCTTAATTACCTTCGCAGCCGTATCGGAAAGAAAGCCAAAGTCAAAGAGTTAATGACCCGTTAGAAAGGGTGCTATTTTGAGCAAGCTTTATGCGATTTTGATACTAACTGCCGTATGGATTATTTTGCAGGAAAGCTTCACATTGCAAACAATAACGTTTGGGTTAATAATCAGCATTGTTGGTGTATTATTTGTCCGACGTTTTTTGTCTGTACCAAAGCTTACAGGTATCAAACCGTTTAGAATCATATTGTATCCGTTTTATCTTTTGTGGCGCTTATATGCCGCTGATTTTTCTGTTATTAAAGCAATTTTTTCCGAACCACACATCGAAGTTGTAAAAGTAAAAACAAAATTGACAAACAAATCCTTGCAGCTACTTCTTGTTAACTCAATTACCCTTGTCCCAGGTTCATTATCTTTGGATCTTGACGATGATGAAATCACAGTTTTGTGGATGGGTGAAAAATCAAAGCTTCCTAACGCCGATGATGAAATGGAAGAAATGATTAAAGGTAAATTGGAAAGAGCGTTACTTAAGGCGCAGAAAGACTGAACATACAATGTATATTTTTTGGATTTTGATGGCTTTCTTAATCATTTATCTTATTCGTGTAATCATTGGTCCGACGATTTGGGACCGATTGATTGGCTTTAGCCTTATTTCGTCAAAAATAGTTCTATTGATAGTAGTTTATGCTTCAATCAATGAGACTTCATATTTTTTGGATTTTGCGATTGTATATGCATTATTGGGTTTTATATGTATTACATTTATTACTATTTTCCTGCGCAGCCGGACAAAGGAGGGTAGGTAATGCTTGAGATTATTGGTAATGCTGTTATTATTGCCGGTATCGTGATTGCATCTATCGGTATTTTCGGCATCCATAAATACCGGAATTTTTATACCAGAATACTGATTGCCGCCAAAATAGATACGGTTGGGGCAATCACTATCTTAATTGGTATCATCATTAGACATGGTCTGAGCTTTTTCTCCCTGAAAACCTTTTTGGTGCTTACAATTATTGTTGTCCTTGAGCCGCTATCTTCCCATATTATTGCCCGGACGGCATACATAAGTGGGTACAAACTGGAAGAGCAAGACGGGGAGTCAAACACTGAAAATAAGGAAAAAGACGAAGCATGATACAAATATTTCTAATTTTCTGGCTTGCCACTGCCGCCCTAATAATTTTGGACGAAGAAATTGTCCGTTTAATCATCCATCTAGGCATTTTCTCGATGGTTTCCGCAGTTTGCTTTTTTCTGCTTGCAGCTCCGGATGTGGCGATGGCGGAAGCGGTTGTCAGCGTCTTTTCAACGATAATATTCATAGTCTGTTTCGAAAAATATTATAGTCTCGCAGCTTTGACCGAGAGTGAGGATGTAAAGAAGAAAATAATTATCCGGCTTTTGAAAGGCTTATTTGTAGTTGGGCTGGCTATTTTGTTTTTTATGTTTATACCCGATGTACCAGCGAATACCTTCTTAAAAGACCAGTATATTGCAATGTTTGCTAAGGATGTGGGGGGTGAAAATGCCATAACAGCAATTTATCTTGGTTATCGGGTATATGATACTATTTTTGAAGCTCTGATGCTTTTGGTAAGCGTTGCTGCAATTATCCATTTGTCATGGCATCAGGGAAACGCAAAAACGATGGCGAGAATAGAAAGTGGTATCCTCAATTACAATATTGTTGATGCGACTGTGCGGATTGTTGTTCCGATGTTGATGATGTTCAGTTTTTATCTAATAGTAAACGGTCATATTGCCGCCGGGGGTGGATTCCAAGGTGGTGTTTTGATTGCCGTATTATTTATTTGCCGCTACATCATTCAGCATATCCACGACTTAAATGTTGACCGGATTATTATAATTGAAAAATTGATTTTTGTCCTGATAGCAGTGGTGGCAGTGTATTTTATTTTTCTTGGTGCCGGTAATATGCTTTCCCTTCCCCGGGGACTATATTTGGTCCTGATGAACTTACTGGTTGGCGTGAAAGTGGCATGTGGTCTGCTGGTGATGTTTTATCGTTTTATCGTATACGAAAGTATCTAAAACAAGTTTGCAAGTGTCGAGGGTGTTTATGAACATAGGTATTGTTGAAATTTGCTCAATCTTTGTATTTTTCGTCAGCTTTTATGGGTTGATATCGAGCAATAATATTATTAAAACGATTGCTTCGATAGGTATAATGGAGATTGCCATCATTATGTTTTTCTTAGGGATAGGTTTTTTTGATGGTATAAAGCCGCCAATTGGTACCAATATGGAGCATGTTGCCGACCCATTGCCGCAAGCTCTTGTTATTACAACGATTATCATCGGAATAACCGTTTGTGCCATCAATATCTCGATGTTGATTACCTTGTGCCGTCAACTTAAAGCAGTTGACTGGGATATTATTGAAACACTTAGGTCAGTTCCCCAAGCGCCGCTTGAATCACTGGAACCAGACGAACCAATGGAGTAAACATAGCATGCTTTATCTTTTTTCACTTGTGCCGATCGTATTGGCAATACTTCTATATATCATCCCCCTAGAAAGGGTGATTAAAGTTCTTGCGATTATTGCGCAAGCACTGATGACCGGTGGGGCATTTTATTTGTTCTATCTTAGTCACAGTGGTGAAGTTATTACTATCATTGGTGATTTTGACAGCTCTTTAGGCATCACACTAAAATCAGATATGTTATCTTCGGTTTTTGTCGCCCTGACCTCTTTCCTCTTTTTAATCGTTGTTTTGTATTGCTTTAATGAAAAATTGGGGCGGTTTTATTGGTTCTTTATTTTTATTTGGGAAGGGTTATTAAACGGTCTATTTTTAACTAATGACATATTTAATATGTTTGTTCTGATTGAAGTCGCCACCATTGTTGTTTCGGTACTGATTATGTATAAACGTGATAATCGTTCGATGTATGACGGCATGGTATATCTGATGATTAATACTGTTGCCGTCCAGTTTTATCTATTTGGGGTCGGTTATATATATAAAATCACCGGGGTACTGGATATCAGCATCGCCGCTGAGATTCTTAAGCAGATGGATAAAAGTGTGGTTTACCTGCCGTTTGCTTTGATTATGGCGGCAATTTGTTTGAAGTGCGCTCTCGCTCCGCTATTCGGTTGGTTACCGAGAGCCCATGGAACGCCAAGTGCTCCTTCGGCAGTATCGGCGATTTTATCCGGTTTACATATCAAAGCGGCGATCTATCTTTTTATCCGCTATCAAAGTCTCTTTGAGATGATTGACCTATCGGTGTTCTTTATGATTATCGGCATCATCACAGGTATAGTTGGCTTTATAATGGCAATGTCCCAAACGGATATAAAACTTATTCTCGCTTACCATACGATTTCCCAGATTGGTATCATCATGATTGGCTTAAATATTCCCGATGCTTATTCCCGTACCGGTGGGGTTTACCACATAATAAATCATACATTATTCAAATCGGCCTTGTTCCTTTGCGCCGGTATCATTGCCGAGGTATATGGTACCCGCGATATATATAAAATCAAGGGGGTGGCAAAACGCCTTCCCTTGGTGGCAACTGCCATGATTATGGCGATATTTGGCATCACCGGTGTCCCACTGTTTAATGGAAGTATCTCAAAGTATTTTATTGTTGTCGGAGCCGGGGGTTTTGTGACAATTATGATTTATATAATTAATTTGGGGACAATAGTGTCGTTTATCAAATACTCGACGATGTTTTTTGGGAAGCCGCTTGCCCAGCAAAATGAGGAATCGCCAATATATCATTTCGATGGTGTCAATATCGTCAAAATGAGCCAGAATGATGGAGCGGTCCAGGTAACCCCTCCCCCCAAAATCGACTTTACCCGCAAACTTTCGGTCATCATCCTGGGTATTATTTGTTTAATCGGCGGGATTTTTGGTGAACAGTTCATCAATTTTTTATTTAATATTGAGCTTGATATTTATACCGCTGGTTACTACGAAAAGCTCATTCTTTTTGGGGCAAGTGTTGTTGCCGGATATGTAATTTTCCGATATTATGTATTGAAAAGTAAATTGCTCAAACGAATCAGTGGTTTTAATTTTAGTTTTCGGATGATGTGTGCGTTGATTGGGGTGTATTTTGCCCTTATTTTGATTGTGATAAGGTTTGTTTGATGAGATTGCGGGTCGGAGCCCGCAATGACGAGGGATTATGGCACGGAGCCCGCAATGACGAGGGATTATGGCACGAAAAAAAGGTCTCACATTTATTAAGAAGAAAAAGCGTATCAAACCATCACATATCAAAGAAGTGGTGATTTTGTTTTTTTCGATTGCAGTAACGATATTTATCGCTTATGTTTTGGTTTATACTTTTGGTATCCGTACCAGTGTCATTGGGGTTTCAATGGAGCCGGTGCTTTATAATGGGCAGGAGGTTTTGATTGATCGTTTGGTATATCAATTAACCGCTCCCAAAAAAGGTGATGTAATCGTATTTTTACCCAATGGAAATCCCAATTCACATTTTTATCTAAAACGTATAGTCGCGGTTCCGGGGGATATTGTTCAAATCATCGGTGGCTGGCTTTATATCAATGATGTTCTTTATGATGAAGACGATAGTATTGACAAAATGGAAGATGCCGGGATAGCCGCAACGGCGATCAGGTTACGGGCGGACGAATTTTTTGTCTTGGGGGATAACCGCAATAACAGTGAAGACAGCCGCTCCGGCAATATCGGGGTGGTCACCCGCGATGTAATCAAGGGGAAAGCTTGGTTTAAGCTGCCGCTTGGTGAGATTCAAATGGGTCTTATCGAATAGGAGTATGGATGACTTATCAATGGTATCCCGGTCATATGACCAAAGCGAAACGCCAGATGCAAGAAGATATCCGTCTGGTTGATTTGGTAATTGAATTGGTTGATGCCCGGATTCCTTATTCAAGCCGCAATCCTGATATAGATGAGCTGGGTAAAAATAAAGCCCGTCTTATTTTGCTTAATAAAGCCGACTTGGCTGATGAAAGCCAAAATCGTTTATGGATGGAGGAGTTTAAGGGTAAGGGTTTTTATGTCCTCGAGGTAAATTCCAAAAGTGGTCAGGGTCTTAAGGCGATTCAAGGTATTGTAAAGGAAGCGTGCCGGGAAAAAATCGCCCGTGACCGGAAGCGGGGTATTCTTAACCGTCCCATCAGGGCGATGGTGGTGGGGATTCCCAATGTGGGGAAATCGACCTTTATCAATTCTTTTGCCGGAAAAGCGTGCACCAAAACCGGAAACAAACCCGGTGTTACCAAGGGAAAGCAGTGGATACGGCTTAATAAAAACATTGAGCTTTTGGACACGCCGGGGATTCTCTGGCCAAAGTTTGAAGACCAGATTGTTGGTCTCAATTTGGCGATGATAGGTTCGATTCGTGATGAAATAATTGATAAGGATGAATTGGCATTAAAAATTATCGAATTCTTAAATCAATTTTATCCTCTTGCACTCAGTTCTCGATATGGTATACTTGAATTTAGTGAGAGTTATGAGGCGCTTAAGATGATATGTCTTAACCGGTGTTTGCTTTTGAAGGGTGAGGAGCTTCACCTTTCCCGGGCGGCAGGTATGATTATAGATGATATGCGTAACGGGCGTTTGGGTCGCATTACAATAGAATGGTTGCCGGTTCCCGGCACCCTCGGATAGGAAAACAAAATGAAATCATTTATTAAAGAATTATTGATAACCAGTATTTATATTTTAGGAGCATTATTGGCGGCTTTCTTGATTGTGAGGTATGTGGGTATCAGGACAGAGGTTCATGGTAACTCGATGAATGATACTTTGATTAATAATGAAAATCTTATTGTTGATAAGATAAGTTATCGGTTTAATAATCCGGAGCGGTTCGATATCGTGGTTTTTCCTTATCGGCACAATCCTTCGATTCATTATATCAAGCGGGTAATTGGGCTTCCGGGGGAGAAGGTTTTTATTGATGGGGAGGGGAATATTTATATTAATGAGGTTTTGCTTCATGAGTCTTATGGGCGGGAAGTTATCCGTGATGCCGGGCGGGCTGCGCAGACGTTGGTTTTGGGGGATGATGAGTATTTTGTTTTGGGGGATAATCGAAATAGTAGTTCAGATAGTCGGGATCCGGCGGTTGGGAATATTAGGCGGAGTGAGTTGGTTGGTAAGGCGTGGGTTAGGATTTGGCCGTTTTCGCGGTTGGGGGTTATTCGGCATCAATAGAACGTTTGTTCTCTTTTGCTGTTGCTTTTTTGATTTTGTCGTGATATAATGAGATTGAAAAATTACTTTATTGGGAGCATGATAATGAAAATCTTTGATAAATTATTGGTAATAATAAATGAGGATGTGTCATTTGAAGCAAGCAAAACTAAAATACAAGCATTTATTGACAGTTTGACACTTGCAGAAGTTATAGAAATGATAGAGAATATTGGAATCATTCCAGAATGTATTGAAGCAAGCTCAAGTGCTGAAAAGAAATACTCAAAAGCAAGTGATATGATGGTTGCACGTGCATTTCAAGAACTTAACTTCAAGGCAAAAGCAATAACAGAAAGAGGAAATGCCGCAGATGTTGTAGTTGAATCGGTAGAAAGAAGTTATTCTTTCGTATCTGATGCAAAATCATTTCGACTAAGTAGAACAGCAAAGAATCAAAAAGATTATAAGGTGGATTCGTTAAGCAAGTGGAGAGGAAGCAATGATTATGCTGTGTTAATAGCACCTTACTTTCAATATCCCACGGTATCAAGTCAGATATTTGAGCAGTCTTTATTGGAAAATGTGCTTTTATTTAGTTGGGAACATTTAGCACTATTATTAAGAAAATCAATAAAAGAAACAGAGCATGTTTCATTAGAACAAATATGGAATTTTCCAATGAAATTTAAAAAGAGAATACCTGTTTCAGACTTGCAAAACAACTTTCTACATGAATTCAATACATATTTTATGAGTGAGATTAAGTTAGATTTAATTGAAACGAAAACTTTAATGAAGGAGCAGGTTGACAGTATTAAAAGACGCGCAGCTTCTGAAGCAATGTATCTTAAGGGGATTGAATTTGAAATTCGACTATATGATAAAGAAAAGGCAATAATGGAACTGATAAACTCAAGGAAAATATTGCAAAGACAGAATGCAATCCATCAATTTATGGGAGGATTAGACGATGCAATTAATAAATACTTTGAGACCCCAAGTTCAGATCAATAGTGTTATTGTCAAACCGAAAAGAATAAAAAAAAGCGAAGAAAGCAAATCTGAAAGAATCCAAATAAAACCAAATACACTAATAAACGGTGATGGCATAGAATTAGTTAAGCATATCCAAACCGAAAGTATTCACGCTATTATATCGGATATACCATACGGAATTGGATATGGCGAGTGGGATGTACTGCATAATAATAAAAACAGTGCGTACGGTGGTCAATCCAGTGCCCAGGAAAAGAGTCAGTTATTTAAGCGAAGAGGAAAACCACTAAATGGTTGGTCTAAAGAGGATAAAAAAATACCTTTGGAATATCAAGAGTGGGTATCAAGCTTTAGTAAATCTTGGTTTGATGTTGTTAAGCCCGGTGCTTCAATATTTATTTTTGCAGGAAGACAGATGGCTCATAGAGTTATAATATCATTGGAAGATGCGGGTTTTACATATAAAGAGATGATAGCATGGCAGAGAGATAGGGCACCTCATAGAGCACAACGCATATCGGCAGTATTTGAAAGAAGAAAAGATGATGAAAGTGCAAAATTATGGAAAGGTTGGCGCGTGGCGAATCCAAGACCTTTGTTTGAACCGATTTTATGGTTTCAAAAACCATATCCAATAGGAACAACTCTTGCGGATAACATAGTTAAAAATGGTGTGGGAGCATGGAATGAAAACGCATTAACTAAATACAATTTAAATAAAAATGTAATGAATCAATCTAATATATTAACTGTAAATGTTGAATCAAGCGACAGAGGGTTGCATGAAACACAAAAACCTTTAGATTTGATGAAGCTGTTGGTTGAATTAGTGACTGTAGAAGGACAGTGTATATTAGATCCATTCGCAGGGAGTGGTACTACATTAGTTGCATCAAAGGAGCTAGGGAGAAACTATATAGGTTTTGAGGTGAATAAAGAAATACATGATATCGCGAAAAAAAGGCTGTCTATAATTGACTATGAACCAATTAGAAAAAATCAAAATTGAAAAAGAACGTCTTGAAAAAATGTTGCTGTTTGACCAGGAATATGCTCATTTGGGGTTGGTTTGCGGTATTGATGAAGCGGGACGTGGGCCGTTGGCGGGTCCGGTTGTGGCAGCGGCTGTTATTTTGCCGGAAAATTGTCATATTTTATATCTAAATGATTCTAAGAAATTATCCGAAAAAAGAAGAGAAGAGTTGTATCATATTATTACCTCTCAGGCGGTTGCGTATGGGATTGGTTATTGTTCGCCGGAGCGGATTGATGAGATCAATATCCTGAATGCTACATATGAAGCGATGCGGGAAGCGGTTAGTAAATTGGCGGTCAAACCGCAGGTGCTTTTAAATGATGCGGTGACGATACCCGGTATAGATATAAAGCAGGTTGCGATTATTAAAGGTGATACGAAAAGTGCTTCAATCGCTGCTGCCAGTATCATCGCCAAAGTGACTAGAGACCGTTTGATGATTGAATATGACCAGATTTTTCCCGGTTATAATTTTAAGAGTAATAAAGGATATGGGGCAGTAAAGCATCTTGAAGCGTTAAGGGATTTGGGTCCCGTTCCTATCCATCGGAGAAGCTTCATAGGTGGGTTAATGTTGAAAGATAAAGCCCTTTCAACAACCCGAATCTTTGATTCGGGATTTGATTATAATTCCGCTGATGGCGGATAGGGGTATGTGTATGAACCTAGATTTCCTTTTCGGATATCAGAATAGTGCTAAAGCCACTGGTGCTCCAAATCAGGCGCCCAATATGTTTCAACCCACCGGGCCCCCTGCCGACATGACTTCATTTAAAGCTGGGCAGACGATTCAGGGTGAGGTGGTTGCAACCAGAAATAACGAAGTAATCATCCAACTTGATGATGGCAGTCAAATTAATGCCCGTCTCACTAAAGATATCAATATCAACATCGGTCAGACGATGACTTTCGAAGTTAAATCCAATAACGGTGCCCGTTTATCCTTAAGTCCTTTATTTGAAAATATGGGTCATGACCCAAATGTCTTAAAAGCCTTAAATGCTGCCGGCTTACCGGAAAGTGCCCGCAATCTGGAGATGGTTTCTCTTTTGATGCGCCAGGGTTTACCGGTAGACAAAAATTTCCTGCTTAGTTTCAGCCGTCAGATGACGATGAATCCAACCACGGATCCTGTTACTTTAGCCCAATTGAACCGGATGGATATTCCCATAACTAAAGAGAATATTCAGCAGTTTGAAGCCTACCGGAATTATGAGCACCAAATCAGTGCGGCGGTTAGGGAGATAACTGATGGTTTAATCCGCGATATCGGGCAGATGGTGGTTAAGGGTGAAACAGATAGTGCCGTTGCTTTGTTTAAACAAGTTCTTGGCATCTTTAATGCTGACAATACCGCTAATAAAAATATGAATAGCTTGTTCCAACCGCAGAACCCGGTGATGATAACCGGAGATGGGATAGTACGGATTATCAGCGAGCAGACAAATATGGATAATCAAGCAGTTACCACAATGCAGAATACCAGTCAAGCCCAATCATTACCAAATCTGAGTGTTTTGACAACACCTCCTAGTGAAATGGCAAATCCGGAACAACAGCTTTTGTCACAAACTGATGTAGCGAACCAAACGGCGGTTGCAAATCAAGCGGGGGTTGCTGACCAAGCGGGAGTTTCATCCCAAACCACAACTCCGGTGGTTATAACGGATACCACCTTTATTTCCTTGATGGAGTTACCACCGGAAAATCGTGAGCAGTTGGCTATTTTGTTACGGGAAGCGGGATTTTCGCAGACATTGACCGATGCAGTCAACAATCCACTCACTAACCAAGCTACTCTGGCAAGTTTGATTGAGCAGGAAATTAATCAAAATCCTGGGCTTTTTGATAATGCGAAGCTGGCAGGGTTATTGTCTAACCGTGATTTTCAGGCTTTGATTAAAAATGATATTAATAATCAGTGGTTGTTAAAACCTGAGGATGTGGCAAGGGAGCGTCATGTTGAGGAGTTTTTTAATAAGGTTTTTGCGCAAACCACGAAATTACTTGAAAGTTTAAATAATGCCGGGCGGGGTGATACAGCCGTGGCACAGTCGGCGGCGAACCTGGGTAACAATTTGAGTTTTGTCAACCAGTTAAACCAAGTTTTTACCTATATTCAGTTACCTCTTAGTATGAACGGCGAAAATACTCATGCTGAGCTTTATGTTTATACTAATAAAAAGAATCTTGCCAAAAAGGATGGTAATGTCAGTGCGTTATTGCATTTGGACATGGAGTTTTTAGGGCCGTTGGATGTTTATATTTCGATGCAGAATCATAATGTTACAACGAAATTTTATTTGGCGAGTGAGAAGATAATTGATTTTGTTGCCAAGCATATCCATATTCTGGAGGAGCGCTTGAAAGAGCGTGGTTATGCGATGAATAGTGAGTTTGTAACCCGCGTACCGGAGAAGAAACCGATTGATGAGATTATCGAAGCAACGAAGAATATTTCTATTTTGGCGACTTATTCATTTGACGCCAGGGCTTAAACATGAAGAGTTGCTCTAAGATATGAAAGAACCATATCTAAGTGCAACTAAAGCTTCATGTGGGAAGAATGGCAAAAGCAGCTATTCTTCGGAGAATACATGAGTGAAGAGAAGAAACTAAAACAAGCGGTTGCGCTGTCATATAATCCTGATGAAGACGCCCCAAAGGTTATTGCGGCGGGGAAGGGTAGGTTGGCGGAAAAAATCATCGAAGCGGCACAGGAAGCTGATGTTCCTATCCACCGCGATGAGAAACTTGCCGATACTTTGTCGCGTCTTGATATCGGGGATATGATTCCACCGGAACTTTATGAAGTGGTCGCCGAAATTCTTGTATTTGTTGATGCAATGGATAAAATTCATAAGAAATCTCAAAGGAAATAAATGAATAATCGAAAGTCGGGAACTGTCCGTGAAGAATTAGCTGCTATGTGGCTTACAAAACATGGTGTGAAAATTATTGAGAAGAATTTTCGTTGTCGAAGTGGGGAAATTGATTTGATTGCAATGGATAAAGGTTATTTGGTTTTTGTTGAGGTGAAATTTCGTCGTTCGGATAAGTCAGGTTATCCGATTGATTCATTGACTTTTAATAAGCGTAAAATTATTTGTAAGGTTGCGGAGTTTTATCGGATTAGTAAGGGGTTTAGTGATGATTTTCCGGTTCGTTATGATGTGGTTGGGATATTGGGTGATGAAATTACTTGGTATCAGAATGCTTTTGATCATGTGAGGAGGGGGTTGTGAGATTGCGTAGTTTGATCCAGTGAGATTTTGTCAAGCCCGAACGGAAGGCAAAAACTCTCCGTCGCTACGGTCTAAGACGTTCTGATATACGTTTTTCCTCTCTAGAAGGCGACCTAAGGCGACTGCGAGTTCTTTTGCCTTCCGTTCGGGCTTGACAAAATCTCACTCCACCACGTATTCCTCGCGGGCGTTGTATTTTGCTAGGACGGCGTGGATTTTGTCGGTGGGGGTGTGGACATTCATTAGTGATGAATCGTGGTTCATGAAGTCGATTATTGAAGCGAGGAATTTGCTCATGTCGGCTTCGACATAGTAGGGACGGTCTTTTAAGCCGGGTAGTTGATATGTGAGGTTGGTGGTCACGATTTTTTCAAAGTAGCATTGTTCATATGCATCGTCAAATAATTTGAGTCCGTCGGTAAATAAGCCAAAGGTACTGCAAAGGTATACTCTTTTGGCGTTTTTTCCTTTTAGTATCCGGGCGGTATCAATAATGCTGCCACCGGATGAAATCATATCATCAATTATGATGACGTCTTTGCCGTCTACATCATCACCAAGGAATTCGTGGGCGACAATTGGGTTTTTGCCACCGATGATGGTTGTATAATCGCGGCGTTTATAGAACATCCCGACATTTACACCAAGGACATCGGCGAAATAGACCGCCCGGTCCATTGCTCCTTCATCGGGGCTGATGACCAGTAGATGGTCTTTGTCGATTATTAAGTCGTTTTCGGTACGCATCAGGGCGCTGATAAATTGATAGGGGGGTGTAAAACTGTCGAATCCGCATAAGGGAATTGAGTTTTGTACACGGGGGTCATGGGCATCAAAGGTGATAAAATTGGCTACTCCCATTTCGTGAAGTTCTTGTATTGTGTAAGCACAATAAAGTGACTCGCGACCCATCCGGCGGTGTTGTCTGCCTTCGTATAAGTAAGGCATGATAACATTGATGCGGTGGGCTTTGCCATTAACTGCGCCGATAAGGCGTTTCAGATCTTGATAATGGTCATCAGGGGATTTATGGTTTGTGTATCCATTCATTTGATAGGTGATACTGTGGTTGCAGACATCAACAAGGATAAACAAGTCTTTCCCACGTACTGTTTCGTTAACTACGGCTTTTCCTTCGCCGGTATCAAAACGGTAACAGGCTGATTCAAGGAGATAAGATTTTTCTACATATCCGGTAAAAGCCTCATCGTATTTTGCGGGGTGGTTATTACGCTTACGGAAGCTGACAAGATATTGGTTAACTCTGTTTCCTAAAGACCGGGCAGACTCCATGACAAGGAGTTTTAAGGGAGCGACCGGGATGGAACCAATTAATTCTTCGTAGTTTGGCATAGCAAAGCTCCTATTAAGGGTTGACCATTTGAATATACCATTACTGGGATATAAGGTCAAGACTTGAACAAACATCAATTTTGTGCTAAGTTAGGAATCATGAAACAGTCAGTCAAAAATCATTTAATCCATAGTGTCAAAAAGGATAGTATCGCTTATGAAATGGGAGTTATAGGTGGTGATTTTTTGCTGGAGGTAAATGGTGTATATCCGGAAGATGTTTTTGATTATCAATTTTTGATTGCGGATGAGTTTATTGAGTTGTTGATTTTGAAAGCGGATGGGGAGCAATGGCTTTTAGAAATAGATAAAGATGAGAATGAAGATTTGGGTATCGAATTTTCTTCCGGTTTGATGGATGAATACCGCTCCTGCCAGAATAGGTGTATTTTTTGTTTTATTGATCAGATGCCTCCCGGTCTGCGGGAAACGCTTTATTTTAAGGACGATGATGCCCGGCTTTCTTTTTTGCAGGGTAATTATATTACGTTGACGAATTTGTCAGATAGTGATGTTGACCGGATTATCCGTTATCATCTTGCCCCGATTAATATTTCGATTCATACCACTGACCCGGATTTACGTTGTAAGATGCTTGGTAATCGTTTTGCCGGGGAAGCGCTTGAAAAAATTGGTCGTCTTTTTGATGCCGGGATAACGATGAATGGGCAGATTGTTTTATGTAAGGGTATTAATGATGGTGAAAAGCTTTCGCAATCGATTAGTGATTTGATGGTGTATCAACCTTATCTAGAAAGTCTGTCGGTGGTTCCGGCTGGTTTGACTAGGTATCGTGATAATCTTTATCCGCTTGAGGTGTTTTCTAAAGGGGATGCGGAGCAGGTGCTTGGTTTGGTTCATGGGTTTCAGAGGGAGGCATTTGCAAAGTTTGGGTCTAATTTTGTTTATGCGGCTGATGAGTGGTATTTGCTTGCCGGGTGGGAGTTGCCGAAGGCGGAAGCTTATGGTGGTTATCCCCAGCTTGCGAATGGGGTTGGGATGATGCGGCTTTGGATTGATGAGGTGGAAGAAGCTTTGCTCGCCACTTCGTCATTGCGGCCTCCGAGCCGTAATCTCTCAATCGCTACAGGTTTGCTTGCTTACCCTTATATTAAAGGTGTCTGCAACCATATAATGAAACTTTTCCCAGATATAAGGATAAATGTTTATGGTATCATCAACTATTTTTTTGGTGATAGTATTACAGTTAGTGGTTTATTGACGGGAATTGATATTTTAAACCAGCTAAAAGGGGAGGTTTTGGGGGAGCGGTTGTTGGTGCCGGAAAATGTGTTGCGGTTTGGTGAGGATGTGTTTCTTGATGATTTTACGGTGGGGCAATTGGAAAGTGCTTTACAAGTGGGGATAGATATTGTAAAATCAAGCGGACGTGGTTTTGTGGAAGCGATTGTTGGTGCTGATATACACCGCTAGGCTGATGATAATACGTTCAATGCTGGCGCGCTTTCGCTCCGAGAAAAACGTTGCGTTACGTAAGTTCGCATAGGACGCGAACTAAGTAACGACGTTTTTCAAGGGCCAGCGTATGAATCGTATTATCATCCGCCTAGCTCCATGGAAGATAATTAGGGTGGTTGTGGGGGACGTATATAAAACCGACTTCGTCGGCTCGGCGTCCTGTATAGAAAGGGTTTAGATGAGTAAGCGTAATGTTCGTCCGATGGTGGCAGTGGTTGGTCGCCCTAATGTGGGTAAATCGACTTTGTTTAATGCTTTGGCGGGAGATAATATTTCGATAGTTAAGGATACTCCGGGGATTACGCGCGATCGTATTTATGCGGATGTTGATTGGCTTAATGTGCCTTTTACGTTGATTGATACGGGTGGGATAGAGCCGGAGAGTAAGGATATTATTTTTTCCCAGATGCGTGATCAGGCGCAGATAGCGATTGATACTGCCGATGTGATAATTTTTATGACTGATGTAAGGCAGGGTGTGATTGAGGATGATGATAAGGTCGCCGATATGCTCCGAAGGACTGCCAAGCCGGTTGTATTGGTGGTTAATAAGGTTGATGATTTTCAAAAGTTTGAGGCTGATGTTTATGAGTTTTACAATCTTGGCATTGGGCAGCCGTTTCCGATTTCGGCGACTAACCGCTTAGGTTTGGGTGATATGCTTGATGCGGTCATCGCTCATTTTCCTCCTGCGGTTACTGATGAGGTAGAGGATGAGCGGGTGCGGGTGGCGATTATTGGTAAACCCAATGTGGGGAAATCTTCGATTATCAATCGTTTGCTTGGTGAGAATCGTTTGATTGTTTCGGAAATTGCGGGTACGACCCGCGATGCTGTTGATACGGAAGTCAGTTTTAATGGCAGGGATTATATTTTTATTGATACTGCCGGGCTTAGGCGTAAGAATAAAATTAAAGAAGAGCTTGAGCGTTTTATGATTATTCGCGCCGTCACTGCTGTTGAACGGGCTGATGTTGCGGTATTGATCATCGATGCGAGTGAAGGTGTTACCGAGCAGGATGCCAAAATCATCGGGATTGCCCATGAGCGTGGTAAAGCAATTATTATTGCGGTCAACAAATGGGATCTAATAGAAAAGGATAATTCCAGCGTCAAGAATTATACTAAGCGGATTCGTGAGGTTTTGTCTTTTATTCCTTATGCGGAAATTATTTTTATTTCTGCCGAGACCGGTCAGCGTCTAACTAAGTTGTATAGTATGATTGATGTTGTCAGCGAAAATCATGCGATGCGGGTTTCGACCGGTGTCCTGAATGAGATTATGACCGAAGCGGTTGCTTATCAGCAGCCACCCTCGGATAAAGGTAAGCAGCTCAGGCTTTATTATATAACTCAGGTTGGCGTGAAGCCGCCGACTTTTGTTATTTTTGTTAATATCAAGGATTTGATGCACTTTTCATATATTAGGTACATTGAGAATAAAATTAGGGAAGCTTTTGGGTATAAAGGTACATCGTTGAAATTTGTTATTCGTGAGAGAAAGTCCAGCGGTGATATGTCAAGTACTAAATTGAAAATAAAGTAAATTTTTTTGCCGATATTTTTAGGGACAAAAACACCCACCTAAGCCCTGCCATTTTTGATTTTTTTTCGGAAAGC
>Ga0209737_10000692_pt1 | contig 26337 bp, 22 predicted proteins | sample TergutCu122P3_FD_187284 | JGI IMG/M metagenome (GOLD analysis project Ga0209737, IMG submission 187284) | Cubitermes ugandensis P3 segment gut microbial communities from Kakamega Forest, Kenya - Cu122 P3 (SPAdes) (version 2) | ecosystem: Host-associated > Arthropoda: Insects > Digestive system... | reverse complement strand
CTTAAAATGCTTCACCAAGGCGCCCTCCTGCCGCAACTCCCAGCGCACCACCACAGGCACGCCCCTAGGGCCGCCCTGCACGCATAAGCCCTTTTCACCGGCCTTGCCTTCGCCGCTGGCGCGGGAGGTAATGTGGCAATAACTGCCTAAAGGGCAGTCCGAGGCGCCCGTGCCGCCCTCTTGGGAGTCCGTAAACAACTCGCATGCGTCGTTTAACTTGCAACCTAAACCCAATACCCATACCCCCAACACACCCAATAAAAAAAACCTCCCGCCTCCCCTCAATATGCCCCTCTTCTCTCCCCTCAATATGCCCCTCTTCTCTCCCCTCAATATGCCCCTCTTCTCTCCTAAAACCGCTAAATCCGCTCCTGCTTCCATCATCGCTTTCTCCTAAATTGTCCGCTTCCCCTCTGGCCACTGTGGCGCCCCGGCGGGGGGAGGTTAGCATAAACGAAGGTGGGTAGCAAGCAGAGGCGCGCTGAAGGTGGGGAAGGGGCCTTCGCTTCCTCACCTCCCGCTTCTCCCCCTGCCCTCTAAAATTTTTTGGACACTTTGGGCGGGCGCGTCATTTCAACACAAGCAGAAGCGTGCTGCCTGTGGGCGTGGAAAAGCCGGTCCGCTGCACCCAGTATATGTTCGCCGTAGAGTATGTTTTTGCGAAGGCGCGGCGCAAAAGCACCCAAGCCCAGGCGTGCGCCAAACAAGGCACCCACCATGCCTGCGCATACGTCCACGGCGCCTCCCAGGCGCAGCACATGGTTAAAAGCATGGCGCAAGTCCTCGGGGAAACGCATCATAACAAACAACGCAATTAACAGCACAGGCGCCACATGCTCCGGAATGCCGGGCTCCTCCTGGCATTGCCTGGCTGGCACCAAAACCGTGCGCAAAAGGCTCAGCGCGCGCTCCTCGTCCCAGGCCAAAACGCGCGGCAAAAAATAAATTTCATCCGCCAAAGCCCCACTGCAGGCGGCCGCCGCATAGGCCAGGGCCTGGCAAAAAGAGTGGGGCGTCTGCGGCTCCTCCCCAAGGCACAGCTGTATGGCCCTGGCAAAAGCAGCGCAGGCCGCCGCACACAGCGGCTCTTTGTGCGTGGGTACCGTCAGCATGGTGGCGCGCTGCGCCAGCACCCCCGGCGCCCTCTCCTCCCACAAACCAATAATGGCCCCTCTGGAAAGGCACGAAGGCTCACACACCCCGAGGCTTGCACCGCTGCTCATCCACGGCACCCCCGCGAGGAAGGACTGAATGGAATGCGTCAAATTCAACGGCGGGTGCAAAATAATGCCGTCCTGCCAAAGCCAGGCATATTGCGTCATGACGGCTTTGCCCTCCACGCGGCCTTGAGAAAGCACTGCCTCCGCGGTGGCCAAAAGCAGCTGCGTGTCGTCGGAAAACTGGCCTTTCTCAAAACGGCCGCGAGGCCTCGGCGAAAAATCATCGGCCAGGTTGGCCGTGTGCTGCAAAGCCCTGGGAGGCAAACCACGCAAGGCAAACCCCAGGGCATCACCCACGGCAAAGCCCAGCAGGCATCCTCTAAAGCGGTCTTCCAGCGTTGTTGGGGCGTACACCACTTCTCTCTTTTTTCAGAGTGCTTGCATGCCTTGCGTATACACCCATTTGTCAAACTTGGGTATTCATTTGCAAGCCTCGCATGTGCTTTCGTTTTTTTGGGGGGGGAGGGGGCAGGAAAAAACAAGCCGTGGTTGAATAGGTGCGAAAATTTCACAAAGTTGCTAAGGAAGGGTGTGGCTTTGAAAATGCTTTTGAAAAAACGTCCTGCGTTTGAAAACGCTCCCCCCGGCTTCTGGAAGCGTCATGGGTTGTTTTTGTGTGTGGTGTTGGGGGTTTTGCTTTTGGACCAGACAAGCAAATTCTGGGCGGTGGACACCCTCTCTCAAGGGTTTGCAGGCCTTGGGGGCTTTGGGGCGAAGGCGGGGAAGTTTCTGAAGGACGACTTGTCGCCTGGCCCCAGGGGCTACCACTACCTTCCCCAGGAGGGGGTGGAGGTGGTGGACGCTTATTTGCGTTTTTATTATGCGGAAAACACGGGAGCGGCCTTCAGTCTGTTTGCCGACATGCCCGAAAAAACGCGGCGCTGGTTTTTTCACGTCATTTCCCTGGTGGCGGTGGCAGCCATTCTCTATTTGCAGACGCGTTTGCCAAAGGTGGCCTCCCGCAAGGAGTTTTGGATAAGGCTGGGTTTGCCGCTGGTTTTGGGGGGGGCGCTGGGCAACTATATGGACAGGCTGGCGCGGGGTTTTGTGGTGGACTTCATTCAGGCGCACTGGCAAAACCGCTGGTTCTGGCCCACCTTTAACGTTGCCGACATGGCCATCAGTGTGGGAATGGTTTGTCTCATTCTGGATGCTTTTTTGCGCAAAGAGGCAAAAAGCAGCCTCTAGGAGACGAAAGTGCAACCTGTCCTTTATTATTTGTCGGGCAACAACCCCACCTCCACAGCCGTGGTTTATATACTCGCGCTGCTGCTTTTCCTCTATGCCCTGTGGACAGGCTGGCACGCCACCGCGCCGGCTGCAGGCGCTGGCAAACCGGGGGTTTCCCGCTTCTGGCCCCTCTTTCGCAACGGCGCCATAGGCCTTGCCCTGGCCGGCTTTGGCCTCTGGTACATATTGCCCGAGGTACCGCTGTTGGGACAAACCAAAGGCGCGGGTTTGCCCATTCCCGGCTATGGTGTGCTGGTGGCCCTGGGTTTTTTGGCGGCCATTGCTTTTTCCTCGCAGGTGGCGGGGTGGGAGTGGTTGGGGGAGGAGGGGAAAAAGCGCCAGAGGCAGGTGTTGGATGCGGGGTTTTATGCCTTCATCGGCGCCATGGTGGGCGCACGCCTGTTGTATGTGCTGGTTAACCTGGGCGAGTATTCCAAAAACCCGCTGTCCATTTTCAGCCTGCAGGGCGGCATGGTGTTTTACGGTGGCCTCATAGGTGCTGCCGTTGCTGTTTTCCTCTTTGCCAGAAAAAACGACATTCCTTTTTTGCGCCTTGCGGACGTTGCCATGCCGGCCGTTTCCCTGGGCCAATGCCTGGGGCGCCTGGGGTGTTTTGCGGCCAGCTGTTGCCATGGCCGCATAGCGGGTGAAGGCACCCTCCTGGGTGTGCATTTTCCGGGAAGCCAGTTGACGGACTTGGCCGGCAACCCCAGCCCCGTTTTAAGCCAGGCTTTTTTGACGCATGCCAGAGACTCCCGCTGGGTGGACTTGGCCACAGGCCACCTAAGCCCCTCCTTTGAGCCGGGCCTTGTGCAAATTTCAGCCTGGGCCATGCAGCATGACAAAAGCCTGCTTGTGCACCCCACCCAGCTTTATGAGTCCTTCGGGCAGCTGCTTTTGTTTCTGCTGCTGCTTTCCCTGCGCCCTCTGCGAAAATTCCACGGCCACATTTTTGGCATGTGGCTTGTCTGTTATGCGCTGCTTCGCAGCACCGTGGAATTGTTTCGCGGGGACTTGGAGCGCGGCACCTTGCACCACCTCCTGCGCTGGGTGGACATGCCGGGCCTGGCTGCCAAAATTCCTTTGGAGGCCTGGTACAATGTTTCCACCAGCCAGGGCATTTCCCTGGGGCTGGCCATTCTGGGCGCCTGGGTGCTGGCACGCGGGTGGAAAAACCGCGCTGTTTTGCCCTCCACCACCTCCCCCTAAAAACAGCCAAGCAAAACATTGGGGTTGGACATGCGGCTGCTGGTGTTGCAATTGTCGCGAAAAGCTTTGGGCCACTGTGCCCTGCGGTTGAGGCCGTGGTTGCCCACGCGAATGCCGCGTATTTCGCCGCGCATGCCCACCACCCACAAAGTGCCGCTGCCGTCGGCATGGGCCACAAGCACAGGTTGCGCCGTGGGTGAAATGTCAAAACCCAAAGGCTCTGTCCACACATGCCTCAGGCTTTCCGCCTCAAAAGCAAGCACCTCACCCGCGGTGGTGACGACATATACCTCTGCTGCATTGTCGGCAGAAGCCTCCCCCAGCAGAGGACTGCCGACGGGGGCCTTCTGGAAGGAGACGTCGCTGACGGACCGCGGCACTGTGGGCGTGGACATACGCTCCAGGCGGTAGCTGTTGGAGTCCATGTTGAGGTGCACAAAATAGACACGGCTCAAGCTGTCCACAGCCATCGGGTTTTGGTTAACGTCATTTATCAGAATGTCCTCATTCTCACCGGCAATGACCATAACAGAGGAAGACCCTAGGGTCATGGCCTGCGCCGTGCTGCTGCTGTAAACCAAAGTTGAAGTCCACTCCCAAACAGAAACATAGGAAGCTGCGGTGTTTCCAAAAACCCCCACCACACTTCCGTTGGCCCTTTGGGCCGTTGGTATTAGAAAAGGATATAACACCGTTGTTGCCGAGCGTGTGCAACGCGCGTTAATTGCAGTCGACCCCGTCCCTGTGGTTTCAAAGGGTGCATAGGCCACCAGGCGGGGTTGGGTGGTGTTGTTGGCGGGTGCCACCAGACGCCAGGAGCGGCTCCTTGGGGTATTCTCATCCCCGAGACTCAGCAAAGAAAGGCCTCGGTCAAAAGTGGTGCTGGCTGTGAGTTGTACACAGTCACTGGCGTCGGCATTGGAGGAGAGGGCGTCAAAGTCCGGCGGGGCGCCTTGCGCATTCACCAAAGTAAGGCGCGGCGTTCTGCGCACACCTGTTCCAGTGCCGTTGGTGGCCACAGCCACATATCCTGTGTCGCCAAGCGCCACCATGGGGCCCTGCACAGCACCCGTGTGCAGGCTTCCTGCCAGTGTGCAGCTGCTGGTGTCAAACACATGGAGGTGGCTGTCGTTGCCCGGGCTTGTGCCAAACAACAGACGGCTTCCGGAAACAACCAGAGGCTGCGTCACTGCGTTGTCTCCCAAACCACTTGCCGCAAAACTGCACGCTGTGCGCGTCAATAAAACCGTCAAACTCTGGCGCAGGGGTGTGCTGCTGCCCGCCATACGCACACTCACCGCTATTTGAGTGTCACCCCTTTCCCAACTCAACGGCAGCCAGGCCTCCTGGCAAATGCGCGAAGCGGTGGCTCCAGCAACAGGCTTCCACGTCAGCTGCTCCTCCCGGTGGCCTCTTTGCAGGTTTCCTATGTCCATGCCCAGCAACTCGGGCTGCACACACTGCAAAGGCACACTCGGCAGTTGAAGCTCTGCACATACTTGCACCCTCTCACCCAACAGCAGGGCGCCGCCGGGCAAACGCCTCCCCAACACCTCCAAAGCCAAGTCGTAACCGTCACGGCATTCGGGCTCGGGTTCGGCTTCCTGGGGGGAGGGGGCTTTCTCACAGCGTGCCTTCCCTTCTTCCCATTCCACACACACACCTCCCACCGGACAACCCAACGTCAGACAATTGTCGTCGGTTGCGAAAAAACCACCACAACCCGCACCCACAACCAGAAATATTCCCAGGCCAAACAGCTTCCGTATTCTCATCGCACTTCAACTCCCCTTCCGGCACCACCCCCTAAAATAGCATATTTCGTCTCTATGCAAAACCTCCCCATAAAAAATACAAACTTATGTGGTTACCCGCCTGCACAAGGGAGGAGGAAACCCGCACCCCCGGTTTTGTACACGAGAAAAGCTTGACAATGTCCCACGTTTTGTTGTTCTGCTCCAACTGAATGTTTTCATTGAAGCGGTTTTTCACATGAAAGTTGTTCTTCAAAGGGAAGTTGTTATTTAAATAGGCTGTCACTTTTCAGAGGGGAGTGTACTTTGAGCCCTGTCAAATTTTCCGCGGGGGAGGTGTTGGAGCCCATCCTGGAGCGCTATTCCCGCAACCCGCACCACCTCATGCAAATTCTCCGGGAAACCCAGGAGCACCTGGACTTCATCCCCAGGTGGGCGGTGGACTATATCGCCGAGTCCCTCGCGCTGGCCCGCACACAAATCCAGTCCGTCATAGACTTCTACGCGTTTTTTTATGACAGCCCCCAGGGCAAATACCGCATTCTCTTCTCTGACAATGTGACGGACCGCATGCAGGGCAACACGGCTTTGCTTTCGCGTATGCTGTCGCGGCTTAGCCTAAGCCAAGGGCAAATTTCCAGAGACGGGCTTGTCAGCGTCGACACCACTTCCTGCACAGGCATGGGGGACCAGGGGCCCGCGCTTCTCGTCAACAACCTCGCTGTCACCAGGCTTTCGTCGCAGCGCGTTGACCAAATTTGTGAGTTGATGAAGGAACAAATACCCCTCGCACAATGGCCCGCGGCGTTTTTTGAGGTGGAAGACAACATCCGCCGCAAGGATGTGTTGCTTGCCACAGAAATGGCCAACGGCCAGGCACTCAAACGCGCCATGGAATTGGGCCCCCAGGGCATGCTGGCTGAAATGAAAACGTCCAACTTCCGCGGCCGCGGCGGCGCAGGCTTCACCACGGGCGTCAAATGGGAGGCCTGCAAAAATGCGCCCGGCGAAACACGTTATGTCATATGCAATGCCGACGAAGGGGAGCCCGGCACTTTTAAGGACCGTGTCCTGCTGAATTCATTCTCAGAGCGCGTCTTCGAGGGAATGACCCTTGCGGGTTATGTCATCGGCGCCTCCAAAGGCCTCGTCTATTTGCGCGCGGAATACCGCTTCATGCTCGACAAACTGAATGCCACCTTAAAAGCCAGACGCGAAGCCAAGCTTCTGGGCAAAGACATTCTGGGCCAGAAGGGTTTTGACTTTGACATTGAAATACACATGGGCGCAGGTGCCTATATTTGCGGTGAAGAGACGGCCCTCATTGAGTCGCTTGAAGGTAAACCCGGCAGGCCCCGCATCCGCCCCCCCTTCCCCGTCACCCATGGCTATTTGGGCCAGCCCACCGTCGTCAACAATGTCGAAACCCTCGCCAAGGCCACCCTCATTGCTCAAAAAGGCGGTGCCTGGTACCAGGGCCTGGGCACCAAACTCTCCACGGGCACCAAACTCTTGTCCATTTCGGGCGACTGCGACTTTCCCGGCATTTATGAATACCCCCTCGGCGTGCGCATTTCCAAAATTCTCGAGGACTGCGGCGCACGCAACACCCAGGCTGTGCAAGTCGGCGGCGCCGCGGGGACTTGCCTCGCACGGCATGAATTTGGACGAAAAATCGCCTTTGAAGACGTCTCCACCTCAGGGGCACTCATGGTGTTCGGCAACAACCGCGACATGTTTGAAGTGGCCAGAAACTTCATACACTTCTTCAAACATGAAAGCTGCGGCTTCTGCACGCCTTGCCGTGTGGGCACCACCTTGCTGTCCAACATGCTGGACAAAATAGCCCACGGCAAAGCCACCCACTATGAAATGAATGAGTTGTCGCGTGCACAACAACTCCTGAAAAACTCCAGCCACTGCGGCCTTGGACAAAGCGCGTGGCGTCCTCTCTATGACACCATGCAAAAATTCCGCCCCTCTTATGACAGGCGACTGAAACAGAAAGACTTTGAGCCGGCCTTTGACTTGGATGCGGCCCTGGCCCCCTCGCGGGAAATTACGGAGAGGGATGATGTGGACGCTCACTTCGAGAATGAATTATGAATGAAAACACTTTTGTTGTTGATGGCTCCCCCATCCCCTTTGAGGCAGGCCAAACCATCCTGCAAGCGGCACTCAAAGCGGGCGTCTTCATTCCCCACCTCTGCTTCCACCCGGACTTAAAACCCAACGGCAGCTGCAAACTCTGCACCGTCACCATCAACGGCCGGCCGGGCTCCGCCTGCACTCAGCTGGCGCGGGCAGGCATTGAAGTGGAAAACAACACGCCAGAGCTCAACGACAGGCGCAGACTCATGCTGCAAATGCTGTTTGTTGAAGGCAACCACTTCTGCCCCGGCTGCGAAAAAAGCGGCAACTGCCAACTCCAGGCCCTGGCTTATGAGTTGGAGATGATGACGCCTCACTTCAACCACTTTTTTCCAAACCGCCAGGTGGACGCTTCTCACCCCGAAGTTTTCCTGGATTTCAACCGCTGCATTCTCTGCGGCTTGTGTGTGCAGGCCAGCCGCGACGTTGACAAGAAAAACATTTTCGCCATTTCCGGCAGGGGCATGGCTTCGCGCATTGTCATTAATACACCCTCCGGGAAACTCAAAGACAGCGACTTCTCTTCAAGCGACAAAGCCGCCAGTGTCTGCCCGGTGGGAGCCATTCTGCCCAAGCGCCGCGGCTTTGTCATTCCCATTGGACAGCGCCTCTATGACAATGCGCCCATCAGCGCCCAAACCGAATTTCTGACAACGAGGAAGGCCTAAACATGTTAAGTCCGGAAGAGCTTCCCAAGCGAAAACTGCGCGTGGCCACCGCTTCTCTGTCGGGTTGCTTTGGTTGCCACATGTCCTTTCTGGACATGGATGAGCGCCTGCTGGAGTTGGTGGAGCTGGTGGAGTTTGACCGCTCCCCCATTACCGACGTCAAACACTGCAGCGACTTTTGCGACATTGGAATTATTGAAGGCAGCGTCTGCAACTCAGAAAACGTCCACGTCCTGCGCGAGTTTCGCAAAAGCTGCCGCACGTTGATTGCGCTGGGTGCCTGTGCCGTCAACGGAGGACTTCCGACTTTGCGCAACGGGTTGGATGTGCGCGAAGTTTTGCGTGAAGCCTATTTTGAAGTGCCAGGCGTTGTCGGCAACACCATTCCCAACGACGTTGAGTTGCCTCTGCTTTTGGACAAAGTCTACCCCATCAACGAAGTCGTGCGCGTGGACTATTTTATTCCGGGTTGTCCGCCTTCCGGGGATGCCATTTTTAAGTTTCTGGCAGACTTAATTACCGGACGCACCCCACGCCTGGACTACCCACAAATGCGCTTTGATTAATTTTGGAGAAACCATGTTTGAGCTTGAAACCGCCAAAACGACTCAGGGCCTGCGCCGCATCGCCATTGAGCCTGTCTCTCGTGTCGAAGGGCACGGCAAAGTCACCTTGTTGTTGGATGAGCAAAACAAAATTCACCAGGTGCGCCTGCACATTGTTGAGTTTCGGGGCTTCGAAGTGTTTATTAAGGGCCGCCCCTATTGGGAAGTCCCCGTCAGCGTACAACGCCTGTGCGGCATTTGCCCCGTCAGCCACCACCTCGCTGCCTGCAAAGCCATGGACGTCATTGTGGGCGCCAAACAACTCACGCCCACCGCAGAAAAACTCCGCCGCCTCATGCACTTTGGACAGTTTGTACAGTCCCACGCTGTGCATTTCTACCACCTGGCTTCGCCGGACTTGCTCCTGGGGTTTGACAGCGACGTGGCCCAACGCAACATTGTCGGCGTCGCAACCCAATTTCCGGAAATTGCCAAACAAGGCATCCTCCTTCGCAAATATGGCCAGGAAGTCATCCGCCTCGTCGCCGGCAAACGCGTGCACGGCACAGGCGCTGTCCCCGGCGGTGTCAACAAAGCCCTCACCGCAGCAGAGTGCGGGGAGCTTCGAAAAAACCTCCCGCAATACATAGAGTGGGCCCAAACCGGCATTGAGGTGATGCAGCGCTTTTATGAAACCAACAAGGCCTTTTACAACAGCTTTGGCCTGTTTGACTCCAATATGATGGGGATGGTCCGCGAGGACGGGGCTTTGGACATTTACCACGGTTTCCTCTGCGCCAAAGACGCCTCCGGCAAACCCATCTTCTCCCGCCTCAACTATGAAAGTTATACCCAGGTGCTGCGCGAGGAAGTGAAGTCCTGGAGTTATATGAAATTCCCCTTCATTGCCGAGCTGGGCCCCGAAAAGGGCTGGTATAAAGTCGGCCCGCTCGCCCGCCTGCAAACCTGCGAATTCCTCCCCTCCCCCCTCGCGGAAAAAGCACGCCAAAACCTCCTTGCCCTCGGCAATGGACAGCCTGTGCACTCCACATTGAGTTACCATTGGGCAAGACTCATTGAAATGCTCCATTCCCTGGAAGCCATTCAAAACCTGCTGGAGGATGCGGACTTGTGCGGCAAAGACTTCATGGTGACGGGAGACCGCCAGGAAGAAGGCGTGGGCGTCATTGAAGCACCTCGCGGCCTGCTGATTCACCACTATAAAGTCAACAGGGATGACCAAGTCACCCTATGCAATTTGATTGTGTCCACCACACACAACAACCAGGCCATGAATGCGGCCATTCGCTCCGTCGCCATGCAGCATTTGGACCGCCGCGTCATTTCTGAAGGCCTGCTCAACCACATTGAGTGCGCCATTCGCGCGTATGACCCCTGCCTTTCCTGCGCAACGCATGCACTCGGAAAAATGCCCCTGCGGGTGGAGCTTGTCGACGCAGAAGGCAAACGCTTAAGTGGCCTCTCGCGTAACTCCAGCGGCGAGTGCATTGCGGATTAAATGGCGGACATACTCCTGACAGCCTGGGGAAACACCAGCCGGGGCGACGACGCTTTGGGGCCGCTTTTGCTTCGCCGCCTTGAGGACTGGGCTTTGTCTGTGGGCATTGCAGAGCGTTTTGAGTGGGTGGAGGATTTTCAATTGCAGGTGGAGCATGCCCTGGAGCTGGAGGGTAAAACGCTGGCCCTTTATATAGACGCGGGGCAGAATGCACCCTCTCCTTTTGCCTTCTCCCCCCTCCTCCCCCTTCAACAGGCCTGGCATACCACTCACGCCATGCCTCCTGAGTCCGTGCTGGCTGTCTTCGAGCGCATTTCTCAAACCCCCCCCTGCCCTGCTTTTGTGCTTTGCTTAAGTGGCAAAAACTTTCAAATTCAGGAAGGGCTTTCTGCCGAAGCCCAGGCCCACCTGGAAGCGGCTTTTGGTTTTGCACAAACGTTGTTGCAAAACCCGAAGCCGGAGGCATGGCAGGCACTCACCGGCGCCGGGGTTTAAAACACCGCCTGGAGTTGCAAACGCAATGCGTCCTGGTAGAGGACTTTGGCCTGGGTGAAGCGTGCGGAATATTCCACCTGGGCTTTCAGCGCGTGGCCAATGAAATAGTGGTTGAGGCCCACGGCGAATTCATTTTTGAGTTGCTCCAAAAGCGCTGGCTCCGTCCGGCCTATGCCGAATTGTTGGCCAAAGCGCCCCAGCAACTCCCAGCGGGCACCCAACATGCCGCCGACTTTAAAAGCATACCCGTGGCCGGAGCGCCCCCACACCCTCTCGGTGTCGTTTTCCACAAATGCACGGGTGGTGACGCGGCGGGAGTATTGGCCGGCCACATAAAGCCCCTTCCATTTAAACATGGCATCCGCATTCCAATAAGAGGCGTCCATGGCAGGAAAGTCGGCACTGTCAAAATGACGGCCGTTGTGTCCGCCTGCCCGCGTAATGTGGCTGTTGTAGGCCGCTGAAAGGCCCACGGCGAGACGGGGGTTGGCCAGCCTCTCCACATCCCCCTCCACCGTGTCGTCAAAATAACCAAAAGGCCTCAACGTCAGGCGCGCCATAGCGAGAAAGCCGGAGCGGGTGTCCAAACGGTTGCGGCCTTTGCCGCTGTAAACACCAACACGGCAGGCAAGCCACTCCTTCCACCCAAACAAATCCTCCGTAAAAAGCGCAATGCCTATGTCGCGCCCCATGCCAAACTCTCTGGAAGCACTCTCACGCGTAATGCCATGGTTTCCGTCGCGCGCAAGGCCACCGGACAAGTCATAAAAAACCCTCTGCTGCCCCAGGCGCAGCGTGAGGCTTTTGCCAAACGTCCAGGAAACCCAGGCGTCCAGAAGCCCGCTGCCCCCCTCCATTTCGTCCGGGCTTAAGCCCGTCTGCACACGCAACACCAAGCGCTTCTCAAAAGCCCTGCCTTCCAGCAAAAGGCGCACACTCCTGGCTGAAAACACGTTGGTGTCCTCACCCTCAGGCGTGAAAGCCAGGCGCAGCTGCGCCATGGCGCGTACCCTTAAGTCAAAAGCCTCGTCCGCACTGGAAAGCAAAACCCCCTTGCCCATTTGAAAGCGAATGCGCGCCGCTTCCGCAGGGGGGGCAGAGGGAGGAGGAGGCGGCGGCGGTGGCAGCGGTAGCGGCGGCGTATTCTCCTCCACCCCCTCCACCTCCTCCCCCCCCAGCGGCACAGGCGCCAAAGTCTCTTCTTCCTCAGCGAGTGGAAGGGGAGAAGGGGTTTCCTCTTCAGCAACCTGCGCGGGCACATTTTCTACCTGCGCTGTCTGCGCGGGCAAGTCTGCTGTCGGCAGGCTCAGCATGGCCCAAAAGAAAACGAGTGGGGACGTCATGAAAGAAGCCTTCCTTCCTTGGAGGGTGTGTGGTGGCGCACCAAAGCAAAAAAAAACCTCCAAGCCAAGCGCCGCGAAAGTTTTCAGTTGTGGCGGGGTTAAACCGGGCGGCCCCCAAAACGCTGCACCAGTTTGGCATAAAGTCCGTCAAAACTTCCGTTGGACATGCACAGCACCACGTCTTGGGGGTGTGTTTTGGCCAGCAACTCTTCCACGAGGTTGTCGACGTTGTCCACCACTTGCGCGTCCTTTCCCTGGGCGTTTAAGTCCGCGGCGAGTTGCTCCACGTCCAAAGCTTCTTGCGCGGAAATTTTGTCGTGCGGCAGTGGCCGGCGAATGCGCACGAAGGAGGCTTCGCCAAAAGCCTCTGCATAGTTTTTCTGGTGCAGTTTTCTCCTGGAGGTATTGCTGCGCGGCTCAAACAAAGCCCACAGGCGGCGGCCGCCAAAACGCTCTGCCACGCCGCGTACGGTTTCTCTGACGGCTGTCGGGTGGTGGGCGAAGTCGTCCACCAGCACCCTACCACCACCTTCACCTGCCCCCACCACCCTCGTCTCCTGCCTGCGCAGCACCCCCTCAAAACTCTGAAGGCCCGCCTTTAATGCCTCCACAGAAAGCCCCAGGTTTAACCCTGCGGCCACAATGCCCAGGGCATTTTCTGCGTTTTGGAAACCCGAAAGGGGAAGCGAAAAGGCACCCAGGGGCTGGCCGTTTTTTTCAACTTCCAATTCAGCGCCTGTGGGGGAAAAGCGAAGGAGGGAGGGGAAAAAGTCGGCGGAGGCGGCGGCCCGTGAGGCGTAAGTTTGGAAGCGGCAGGGGGCGGCCCTGGCCATATGCACGGCGTTGGGGTATTGGGCGCTTACCGCAATGTAGCCGTCTTGGGGCATGTTTTGAGTCAGCCGGGAAAACACGGACTCGTAGGCCTGCATGTCGGCGTAAATGTCGGCGTGATCGTACTCCACGCTGGTCAGCACCAGGGTTTTGGGGCGGTAGTGAAAAAATTTGGGGCCCTTGTCGAAATAGGCCGTGTCATATTCATCCCCCTCAATGACAAAATGCTCCCCCTCCCCGAGGCCGTAGCCTTTGGCGTCCTTTGCCCCCACGCCTCCCACCAGCCAGCTGGGTTTTTTTCCGGCAGAGGCGAGCACGTGTGCAAACCACATGGCCGTTGTGGTTTTGCCGTGGGTACCGGCGACGCAGACGACGTGCTTGTGTTTTAAAAACACTTCCCACAGCAAAGCGGGCATGGACATTTGAGGCAAACCCAGCGCGCGCACGGCCGCGGCCTCGGGGTTTTCGCGGCGAATGACGTTGCCCACCACCACCGCGTCGGGTTGGGCGGCTTCCACATTGTGTGCGGCGTAGGGGGTGAAGAGGGGAATGTTGGCTTTTTCCAGCACGAGACTCATGGGGGGGTAGAGGTTTTGGTCGCTGCCTGTCACTGTAAAGCCGCACGCTTTCAGCATACAGGCCAGGGTGCCCATACCCGTCCCCCCCACGCCCAGAAGGTGCAGGCGGCGTGCGTGTGCAGGCAGGGTTTGCACCACATTGCCGTTGGTTTTGTCGGTGTCGTCGCTCATAGGTGTATTGTCCTTCACGCAAGGCCCAAAGCAAGCCAGACAGCGTCGTGGAAATGTGGCCGCACCTGGGTTATTTGGAGGTTGTCTCTGCCCAACGCTGTACGGTTGGTTAACAGCACCGCCACCACCTCCTCATCCAAATCCACCCACAAACTGGTGCCTACAAACCCCAAATGCCCCACGGCCCCCTGGGGGCCCTTGCCAAAAAAGCGGCCTGCGGAAGAATGCTCCAGGCTGGGCGTGTCAAAGCCCATGGCCCGGGTGCTTCCTGGGGTTTGAGAGTCCACGCGAAAGGCTTCCTCATAGGGAATTTTCCAAACCCTTTGCAGCAAGGCCAAGCCAAAGCGCGCCACATCCTTCGCCCTGCCAAAGAGGCCCGCATGGCCCGCCACACCGCCCATGGCAAAGGCATTGTCGTCGTCCACGGTACCGGGTGCGGAAGGAAAGGAGGGAAGCGTATAAAGCCCTTCCTGGCCCGGGGGTGGGGGGCGGGGGCGGAGGTAGCCCGTGCGGGGGCTTTGTTGCCAGTCAGCCTGGGGTTGGTTTAACTCTCTGAAGTGTGCCTGAAGGCCCAAGGGGCGGGCGACGCGGTTTTCAAACAAGGTTTCCAGGGGGGCTTGGGCGCAGCTTTCGAGTGCCTGTGCCAGCCACATAAAGCCTATGTCCGAGTAGCGGACAACGGTGCGCGGCGGGTTTACGGGGCGGGTTTGGAAGAGGCGCTGAAGGCACAACTTATGTGCCTGCAGGCGAAGGGTTTGTGGGCAGTCCGGCTGGGCCAGCGTGGGGAATTTTTGGAAGCACTCTGCAAACAAAGGCACATGTGCCAAAAAGCCTGCGCGGTGGAAGAGAATGTCTTCCAGCAAAATGTCTTCCGGGGCCAGGGGAAGCAGGGTGTGCAGGGGGGTTAAGGGGGAGAGTTGGCCCTCCTCCCACAGCGAAAAAAACAGCGCTGTTGTCGCCATTGTTTTGGTGAGGGAGGCCAAGTCAAAAAAGCTGTCTTCGTGCACATTGCCCAGGGAGAGGCAGAGTTTCTGTCGGTGCCACACTTCGGCCCTGAAGGCTTCAAAGGCGTGCGTGCGCACCGCTTCTTCGAGAATGCCTTCAGGTGTTTTCATTTTGTTTCGCCATGCAGGCACGTCAACCGCAGGCTGCCTGCGGAAAGGCGGGCCCGGCCGCCCAGGCGTACAGCCACGTTGCGTGCGCCGTGGCCAATGGGAAAGCCGGCGACGCAGGGCACACCTGTTTCTGCGGCCAGGCTTTCCAGCACTTCGAGGCTGCCATTTTCTTTTTTGCCTCCGCACTGCACAAACGCTCCCAGCACAATGCCGGCGAGGGTGTCCAAAATTCCCGCAAGACGCAAGTGCGTCCACATTCTGTCAATGCGGTAGGGGGCCTCGCCAATGTCTTCCAGCAGCAGAATGGCCCCTCTCGTGTCGGGCATATAGGGGGTACCCACCAGGCGACTAAACACGGAGAGGTTTCCACCCAGGAGGGGCCCCACGGCGGTGCCGGGCACGAGGCAGTGTGTCCCCAGGAGGAAGCTGCTGCTGTTGTCTTTTTCGAGGGCATTCACCATGGCCTGCAAGTCGTCGGGGGGGAGAATGCCCATTTGGGTGACGACGGGGCCGTGCAGGCTTTGCCAGCCTGCGCACTGCCACAGGGCATGCAGGGCCGTCACATCCGAAAAGCCCACCAGCCATTTGGGCAAGCGGCCTTTCAGTTGCAGTTTGGGCAGAAGGCGCATGGCGCCATAGCCGCCGCGCACAGAGAAAATGGCTTTGACGTCGTCGCTGTCAATGGCTTCCTGCAAGCCTTTGAGGCGGCGCTCATCGCTGCCGGCCAAATAACCTGTTGGGGAGCACAACTCCTGCGTCCAGCGCACGGCGTAGCGGCGTTGCAGAAACTCCACGCCTGCCTCAAAGCGTGTTGCTTCCGCTGCACCGGAAGGGGCCACAACAGCGACGGCATCACCTGGAGACAAAGGTTTGGGACATAAAAAGGGCACAGCCAGCTCTCTTTCACAATTTTCTTCACAACCTCATGCTTCGCCTTCTCCTCCCCCAGGTGCCACGGCACACACTTGGCTAAGCTCATTGCAAGTTGCCACGCAAAGGTCAACCAAAGTCTTCGCCTCCCACCCGACAAAAAACTGCCCTGCGGAAGGGGCAAAAAAAGAAATTCTCTCATGGAAATGTTGACAGGCGAAAATGAAACCCTTATGAGCTGCATGGAGCTGTGTTTTTCCCCGATAGCTCAGTTGGTAGAGCAGGTGGCTGTTAACCACCGTGTCCCAGGTTCGAGTCCTGGTCGGGGAGCAGAGGTTTGAGGCAGAGGTTTGAGGCAGAGGTTTGAGGCAAAGGTTTGAGGCAAAGTTTTGAGGCAGAGGTTTAAGAGAGCCCGTCAAAGGTCAACAGGCTTTGACGGGTTTTGTTGACAAAACAACCTCATCTGCAAAATTCCGCGTATGCCACTCAAAAGCTTTGACATGCCGACAGAGTATCCGCGCCTTCTGGAAGAGATAAAGAAGCGCATCCGCTCTGCACAATATGAAGCCCTCAAAGCCGTCAACAAAGCGTTGGTCGGTCTCTATTGGGACATTGGGCGAATGATTGTGGAACGACAAGAAAGCGCCGGATGGGGCCAGGGGGTGGTGGAAAAGCTGGCGGCGGATATCCGCGTCGAGTTTCCGGAAGTTTCCGGTTTTTCCAGGCGTAACCTGTTCTACATGCGCGATTTTTATCTGCTTTATAGCCAAGACTCAAGAGTGCAACCACTGGTTGCACAAATCAGCTGGAGCCACAACCTGGCGATTATGGGACGCTGCAAAGACGCGCTCGCACACACTCACTCCAAAGTTGCGCGCTCAGGCCAAGCTGGCGGTGAAAGACGAATACGTCTTTGACTTCCTGGAGCTGGGTGAGCCCCACGGAGAGCGGGAATTGGAAAAAGGGCTCATTGCCCGAATTGAGAATTTTTTGCGGGCCATGGGTGGCATGTTCGCCTTCATCGGCAGCCAATATCGGCTGGAAGTGGGTGGCGACGAATTTTTCATTGATTTGTTGCTGTTTCACCGGAAGCTTCGGGCGCTGGTGGCCGTTGAGCTGAAAGTCGGAAAATTCCAGGCGGAGTTTGTCGGGAAAATGCAATTTTACCTCACGGCCCTGGACAGACAAGTGCGCCAAGCGGATGAGAACCCTTCCATCGGCATCATTTTGTGCAAAGAGAAAAACCGCACGGTGGTGGAATATGCCCTGCACGACGCGAGCAAGCCCATGGGGGTTGCGACTTATGAAATGACGAAAACCTTGCCCGAGGCATTGCAGGGGCAGTTGCCTTCGCCAAAAGAAATTTCTGCGCTGCTTGAAGGATTGTGAAAACAGCGCACATGGCCCATACTGGCGTGGGCAAAAGAAGCGTGCAGGTTCGAGTCCTGCTCAGCGGAGCAGAGGTTTGAGGCAAAGTTTTGAGGCAGAGGTTTAAGAGAGCCCGTCAAAGGTCAACAGGCTTTGACGGGTTTTGTTTGGGGGTGAATATGTGTCAACGCTTCTATGTACTTTCGCGTATGAACGTTAATTCACATTGACGCCTAAATAACAACATGCTGAAAACAAACATGGTTTTTATGCCCTCCCCCCTTTTTTACCGTTGACGCCTAAATAAAACCTAACCCCAATAGGGGACATAGCGCACATATTTTTTGGATTGGTTTTCCGGGTTATCCACTAACTTGCAAAGGCTGTCAAGGGCAGCGGCTGCTCCCACCCCCCCTCAGCCGCGCGCTTTTGTTACCGGGCTGTGCACATTTTTGTTTCCTCGCACCCACAAACCATGCTATACACCTCCTCACCATGCAGAAATACTGCGTGTCAGCTGCGTTGTTGGGCAGCCGGGCTTAGAAACCTGAGTTAGAGATGAAAAAGGGCGGGGAGGTGCAGGGGGCGATGCCCTGCGACTCCTCGTTGCTTGGGGGCCGCCGGAGTTGGCGGTCCAGGCGAGGAGTCTCAGGACTCGCCGGTCTCTTTTTATCTCTACCGGATTTCTAACTCGCCTGGACCGCCTTGCGGGGCATCGGGTTGTCTGTTTTTCTCGCAATTGCGGAAAGGCAGGGTTAACTTTTAAGCAACACCGAGGACCGGTATGTCTGAGTTTACTGAAAATGATAAAGTTGCTGGGGGCGGCACCCCCTTTCGCCACCTCCTCCCCCTCTTCCTCCCCCGCACCAGGAAAGCTGTTGCTTTTGTGTTTTTGCTGCTGTTTTCCCCGAGTCTTCCCTCTTGCGAAGAAACGGAGCTTTGCAAGACGGCCATGGGCGGCTGTCCTGAGGGAAGCACCTGCTATGTAGGCACCAGCGCCAGCAAAAACGCCAAGGGCATATGCGTCGAGGGGGAAATGCTGAATGGCCAATGGGTGGCCATGCTGAGGGAATGGAAACTGCTGCTGATGGACCGTGAGGAGGAGGGGCAGGAGGTGGTGCCCCTGCAATGGGACGAGAGAGAGGCCCCAGGCAGCCTTGTGGGTGTCTCCTCGGTAGGGGAAAAGTCGGCGGCGTTGGTGGAGGCGGTGGTAGCCGGCCTGAAGCCCGGCGAAAGACTCAAAGTCTGGGCCGGCTGGTATGAAGCCATCTGCAACCCCACAAAGCCTGCGTCCACGGGGCTGGGTGACGTCTGGAAATGTTTTCTCTGGGAAGGTTGGGCCTTGCTCGAGCCTGGAGCGCAGACGGTGAAGGTGACGCTGCAACCCGGCCTGGGGGCGAAGCACACACGCATCTACCGTGTACAGCCGCAGTCGCCCGACGAGGGTGAAAAACCCCCTCCCGGTGGGGGTGGAGATGGGGATTATCAGGAAAAATATGTCCATGCCGTCATACAGCTTCATGAGAATTTTAACCAAATTGCCAACCCAAGCAGCAGCAGCGGCCCGCGCATCGGCCTTGAGGACTTGGAAAGGGGTGCAGGCGACATATCGCTCAGCCAGGAGTTGCGTGAGGTATGCCAATTTCTCCTGGAAAATGATGCGCAGGCTTTCTACCAAATCATCAACGACGAATGGATTCCCATCGGCGCAGCTTATATTTATTGGAAAAACATTGAGGATGCCTACGAGGCACTTGTGCGTTAAGGGTGCGCCTGGGGCGAGGTGGCAACAGGGTTTGTAAAACCGGGGCAGGTGGGGGTGAGGCGCAACGCGGCCCCGCTGATAGGCGAAATAAAAACAACCTGTCACCGAAAAAAAATATTTCCCCTGAATGTCTGAAGCATGCTATATTTCCCCCGCTGCGCGAGAGTGCGGCCTGGGTTAGCACCCAGCATTACAACACTGAGGTGGCGAGGAGCCGCCGGTGAATTTGTGGCTTGTCGTCAATGTGCCGCAGATTCCCCGGCGGTTTGGGCGTGGGACCGCAAGGTCCACCGGGTTTGCCTTAGTGTTCCGGTAGTGCTAACGCGCTCAGGCCGCCACGTTGGTTTCCGGATGGGCCGGTCCACTCCTCTCGCTCAGCAGAAAGAGTGGGGACTTACCATGCAAAGCAACAACAAACGGAACGAAACAAACGACAACACCCAGGGCGAAAACAAACCCACCGAAGTGCCAGGTTTTGAGATTAAAACGCTGCAAGACGCCGAGGACTACGTTTCCCACCTGGACATTGCTGCGAAGGATTTGCTGTTTCAGCTGAACAAAGAGGGAATTTTTCCAGAATTTGACAACATTGAAAACTTTCCAGAGTTTGCCGAAATGATTCAGCGCTTGAAGAACATGCGAAAAGACTCCCAGGTCGTGAAACGTTGCATAAGAAACATCGGCAAGGCTCACTTCGGAAAAGACTATAATTTCGAAGCCGAAAGCCGCTACGCGGTGCTGCAGGCGCTTATGATCAGCGTTTTGAGGCGTATGCGGTTTTTTAAATAGGGGGCATTTTTCTCGTCGTCTGTGCGAGGGCACAGCGCTTCTTTTCCTGTCGCCCTCGCTTCTCTCCACGTCGCCCCTGCCTCTCTCCTCACACTCTAAAAACGCCCCAGCCACTCCTGAAAGCCGGCGTGGCGGTGGAGGCGCAGCAAGGAAGGCTCCGCCAGGGCTTTTTGCGGCTCCTTAAAACCGTTTTGCGCTGCAAGCACAAGCATTCTCAACGCATTGTCGTCCTCTTCCGCCCATGCATAGTTGCAGGCCGCCTCATAGGCCACCTCCGCATGCGGCTCCAAATGAAAGGAAGCCTCCCCAGCCCAGGCCGCCAGGGCATATTCGCGCCGCAAGCGAAATACACTCTCCGCACACAAATAGGCCTTGGACAAACGTACCCCGGGCAGCTCGCGCGCTTCGGAGGTTTTGCCCAAACGCAGCAAAGTGCCCGCCCACTCGTGCAGCAAGGTGGCGTTTCTGTCCGACAAAACGGCCGCCATCTCCCACAGCGGCAATGCGCGCTCATCCTCCCCCACCAGAGAGTAAGCCGCTGCCATGGCCTGAGGGGGGACTTCCATGCCCTCCACCTGGGAAAAATGGTTGAGTGCCTTGCGCCCCTGGTTGCTTTTAATGGAAAGCCAGCCAGCCAAATAATGCGCACGCGTGCTTTCTTCGCGCGACAAAGGGCCCGCCAGCAGGTTTTCGGCCTGCCGCAAACCCTCCACATAGGCGCCTTCCTCCAGCAGGGTTTTTATTTGGGCCAAGTCTTTTGAGGTAGAGGGGGTGGTGGCGGTAGAGGCGGTAGAGGCGGTAGCAGCAAAGCTGCCCTCCCCCCTCCCCTCCCCTTCCCCACGCCACAACTCCACTACCAGCCAGAAAGAGCGCATGACAAACATACCCACAAACACAGCCATAAACAGGTTTTTTCCCATAAGCGCCCAGGCGAGAATGGGAATGCCAAACAGCAGCCCCAGCAACTGCGCATAGAGGAGGCCGCGCTTGGGAGAAAGGCGCATACAAAAAATGCTGGCAATGCGCCCCCCGTCCAGCGGCCCTATGGGTATGAGGTTAAAGGTGGACCATACCAGGTTGGCCCATACAAAACAAAAGCAGACATAGTGCGCCGTTGCGAAGTTGTCCGCGGGCAGAAAACGGGAAGCCACGCCAAAAACACCGGCCAGCAAATAACCCGCCAGAGGGCCCGCCAGGGTAAGCGCAATGTCCTTCAGCCAGGGAATGGGTGTCTGCGCGGGTGTCGTGGTGTGGCCGCCCATGGCGACAAGCACAATGGAGGGCCTGTAGCCCAGCCACAAACTCACCAGCGCATGCCCCAACTCGTGCACCAGCACAGAGAGGCTAATGACGGCCACCCAACTGGCAATGGCAGCCGTGGGAGAAATGCCAAAATTCTCGACGGCATTTTGGGAAAAGAGGAAAGCCAGCAAAAAGCTGAAGAGGAGGTGGGAAGAGCGCACCTCAACGGGAATGGGGCCTATGGAAAACTTAAGCATGTTTGCCCCAACCTTAGCCCTTTTTGCGCCAGACAATAAAAGAATTTTGGTGTATTCGCCCTCCAAAACACTTAACCACACCCCACATGCCCCGCATTGCCTCCTACTCCTTTGCCACCCCCTATGCCCTGGCGCCCATGTCCGGTGTCAGCGAAAAACCTTTCCGGCTAATTGCGCGCCGCATGGGGGCCAGCCACTGCCCCACAGAGTTAATCAGCGCGCAAGGGCTTTTGCGTGGCACCCCGGGCAGCCTTCACTATTTGCAACACCACCCGGAATTGGAAAGGCCCTTTTGTGTACAATTGTTTGGGGGGGAGGTGAAGGTGGTGGCGAAGGCGGCCGCGCGCGCAAAACTTCTGGGCGCCCACATTATAGACTTAAACATGGGCTGTCCTGTCAAAAAAGTGACAAAAACAGGCGCCGGCTGCGCGCTGATGGCAAGCCCCCAACGCGCCGCCGACATATGCAAAGCCATTATGGAAACAACGGGCCTACCCGTAACAGCCAAAATACGCTCCGGCTGGGACAACCAGCACCAAAACTACCTTGAAGTGGCCGAAGCCCTCGCCAAAGCAGGCATAAGCGCCCTGGCCGTGCACCCCCGCACACGCACTCAGGGCTATTCAGGCCGGGCGGACTGGAATGTCATTGGGCATATAAAACAGCACTTTGGCGACAGTTTTGCTGTGCTTGGCAACGGAGATGTGCGCAATGCGGCGGACGCCTTGCGCATGCAAACCCAAACCGGCTGCGACTTTGTCATGGTGGGCCGCGCCGCACTTGGAAACCCATGGATTTTCAGAGAGTTTTTAGGTGGCCCGCCCCCCAGCCCGCTGGAGCGCTGGCAAACGGCCTGGGAGCATTTTGAAGCCCATGCGGCCTGGGTGGGCAACCGGGAGGCGGCCCTTCGAAGTTTTCGCAAACAATGGGCCTATTATTCTCATGGCCTGGAAGGTGCGAGTACCTTCAGGGCGGCCGTGTTTTCCATAAGTGAGACTGACAGCCTGCAGCGCGAGGCGCAGGCTTTTTTCACCCAGGCCAAGCGGGTGGACTGTGAAGCGGTGTGGGCACCCAAAGGCCCAGGCTGAACTGGACTTTTTTTTGCGCTAAACTGTTGCCAAACGTGTTTTTTGTGCCTGGGAGGCTGGTGAATGAGGTTTTTCCCCATACTGCTGCGGTTTTGTGGTAGAGTGCTGGCTTTGGACTTTGCCTGAAGGCCGGATGGGGGTTTTTAAGTTTGGAGAACAAGGGGCAAGGAATGAAGTGCATACCACGGCAAGGATTCAGGAGGCGGCGAAGCGTGTCATGGCCTCATTCATTGGGGTGTCTGTTTGTCTGCGGGTGCCTGTCCTGCAACGCGCAGCTGAGCGCTTTGCCCGCTGCGCCAGGTTCGCCGGAGGACCCCGTTTTGCCCTGCAGCCTGTGTCTGCCGGAGGACACCTCCTTCCCCTGCAACTTATGTCTGCCCGACGACGTGCAACCGCCAGGTGACATAAGTCCACCCTGCAACTCGGACACCTCAAAACCTTATGTCCCGCCACCGGCCAACTTTACATTTGAGAAAGAGGTATTCCCCCACCCGCTCATTTCACGCGGAAAACCGGCCTACAGCTACACCAACCTTCTGGACGCAAACCGCTCCCGCATTCTTCAAATCAACGACGGCCTCTACCGCTGGGATGGGGAAAGCTGGACCAACAACAGCCGGGAAAGCTGGGTGGCCATTCAGGTAGGGGAAAGCGCTGGGGAGCCCTCCCCCATCACCCCCGCCCCCCTCACCCGCCTCCTCTTTGAGTGGAATTCCGGAGCCAACTACAGCTACACCGACATGGGCTCAGGCGCCCCCACGCGTTATACCCTGGAAGTTTCCGCCAACTCAACCGACGGCAAGGGCGGCGACTGGGTGGAGCTTGTGAATGTGAGTGGCAACCAAGTCCGTACGCGCACCCACCTGCTGGAACATGGGGCAGGCATTTTGTGGGTACGCATGCGCGTTTTTTCAGAGCGTGTCCTTTTGGATGAAATTGACATTTATGACGTCTCCCACTCCGAAAACAGTTTTGACAGCTGGTTTTTCCTGGGAGATTCCAACACCGCACATGCCATGGACCGCTCCAAGGCACACGGCTCCTTTGCGAAGCTGATAGAAAACCAGACGGAAGGGCGTTTTTCTCCGCTGGTGGTGAATGGAGGCGTCGGGGGAGACAACACAGCAAATGCGCTGGCCCGCCTGGACAGTGCGCTTGAGCAGCACCCTCACATTCGGTTTTGGGCCATCGCGCTGGGCACCAACAATGTGGGAGGCATCCACGGCCAGGAGTTGGCGAATTTCCGCAGGGACATGCTGGAGATAATAACGCGCATTTACAATGCCGGCCGCATTCCTGTCCTTGCCAACATTCCTTTCATCGGCACCCCAGGGGCACCCTGCGAGCCCAACATCCACAGGCAGGGCATCCACGAGTACAACCGAATGATTGCAGAGCTCATTGAACAGAGCCCGGCACTCCCGGGGCCCAATTTCTACGACTATTTTGAAGCCAACCGCCATGAGTTGCTCAACGACGGTTTGCACTTCACTGCGGAAGGCTACCAATCCATCAACCGACTCTGGGCCGAGGCCGTAAAACCCATTTACAGGGCCCAACCATAGGGGGGGAAAATGCGTAAAACACAAAACAACAGAAAGCTGTGGCTGCTTGCAGGGTTTGTCTGTGTGGCTGCCTGCTCCGGAGGCGTGGAAGGAGGGGGAGGCGGACCCCCCCCGCACCTGCTCCCCCCTCTGCCCCCGGCGCCGCTGTTTGAGTTTAACGGAAGTGTTTCCCCCAACCCCATCATTTCACGCAACAAGCCCACGCGCAGCTCCACAGGGCAGGCTGCCATGGTGAACGATGGCCGCTACCGCTGGGCGGGCTCCTGGTCCACCGGCGGCCAGGCCGCCTGGGTAGCCATTCACATAGGGCACGGGGAGAGCCGGCTTTTGCGCCGGGTGTTGTTTTCGTGGAATTCAGGCCCCAACTACAACTACCTGGAGCCCACCGGGCAAAACAATGGCTTCCCGACGGCCTATGAAATATGGGTGTCTTCCGACTCCGGCGATGGCAGCAACGGCACATGGACACGCCTGGTGAATGAGAATGGCAACCGGGTGCGCACCCGCACGCATTTGCTGGAATGGGAGGGGGGCATCGCCTGGGTACGCCTGAATGTACTCGCCGGCCCCACCGTCCACCTGGATGAGATAGACATTCACGACGCTTCCAACGGCAGTTATGACAGCTGGTTTTTTCTGGGAGACTCCATTACCGCCCATGCTTTTGATCGCTCCACCGCGCATGGCTCCTTCGCAGAGTTAATACATGCCCGGTGGGGAAGTTTTTTCCCGGCGATGGTGGATGGGGGCGTGGGGGGAGACAAGACGGAGCAGGCCCTGGCGCGTTTAAACAGTGCGCTGGAGCAACACCCGGCCATTCAGTTTTGGGCCATATGTTTGGGCAGCAACAACGTAGGCACAGGCAACGACGGCTGGGGACTGGAGACGTTTCGCTCGCAGCTGTTGGAAATTGTTAAGCGCATACAGGCGGCGGGCCGCATTGCCGTTATTCCCAGCATTCCTTTTATTGGCCGTTTGAATGGGCAGACATGCCGAGTGGAGCGGCCGGATGTCCCCAAGTTTAACGCGGCCATTCAAGAGCTCATTGCGCAGACAGGAGCGCTTCCAGGCCCGGACCTCTATGCCTATTTCGCCGCCAATTGCGGGCAGCTGCCGGACGGCCTGCACCCCAACGCGGAAGGCTACCAGGCGATGAACCGGCTGTGGGCCGAGGCCATGGAGCCCATTTACAGGGCCCAACAATAGGGGCGAAAATGCGCAAAACACAAAACAACAGAAAGCTGTGGCTGCTTGCAGGGTTTGTCTGTGTGGCTGCCTGCTCCGGGGACACGGAAGGTGGTGGCGGCGGCGGCAGCGGCGGTAACACTTGCTGCATGGACACCGGCGGCACCGGCGGCACCACCTCCCCCCCCTCCTGCAAAGAAATTCCCATTCCGGAGGGGTTTCCGAAAGCGCTGGTTTCCTTCGGCAAGCGCACGGTGACTTCCTCAGGGGCAGGTGCGCCTATGCTGGTGGATGGAAAGTTTCGCAGTGCGGGCGCATGGCGTGCGGGAAGGCAACTGCCCTCCTGGGTGGCCATAGAGGTGGGGGGCGGCATCAGCGAGTTGCTTTTGTTTTGGACGGCTTCCGCCAACACAGACCACCCCGAAATACGTTATGGTGCCCCCGCCGCCTACCGCATACAAACCTCGGCTGACAGCACCAACGGCAACGACGGCCATTGGAATACCGCAAAGGAAGTCAGCGACAACAAGGTGCGCACGAGGACGCACCGCATTCCTTTTGAAAACCAGCGCTGGTTGCGTTTTGTGGTGCTTAGCGACGAGGGCACGGAAAACGACGGCGTGCAAATAGACGAAATAGAGTTGCTGGACAACACCGACGGGAAAGCAGACGTCTGGTTTTTTTTGGGCGACTCCATTACGGCCGGCGCGTTTACGCGGGAAGCCTCTCAAAACCCGGCCTTCGCGACATGGCTGTGGGCCACGGACTCCAACCACTACCCCATTCAAATGAATGGCGGCTACGGTGGCGACACAGCGAGAAACCCTGCTGCCTGGGGCGGCAACAGGCAGCATTCTCTGCTGAGGCTACGGCAGGCCTTAAATGAGAACGACGGCATTCGCGTGGTAACCCTGGCTTTGGGGACCAACGACTTTGGCGCCATGGAAGAATACCGCAGCGCCATGCGTGAAATGATTCGCGAAGTGCAAAGCCGCGGCAAAACAGCCATTGTGCCACGCATTCCCTGGGCGCGGGGCCGAAGCGAAACCACCCAGGAGGCGATGAACAAAGTGGTGGACGAGTTGACGCAGGAGTTTGGCCTCCCCAAAGGCCCGGACTTGTATGCGCACTTTAAAGCAAACCCCAACCAGCTGCGCGACGACTTGCACCCCAACGCCGCAGGCAACCAAGCCATGAATTGCCTGTGGGCCGAAGCCGCCCAGGCCGTCCCCAAACCATAAAGGTGAGGGGAGAGGGGGGGGGTGAATGGGTGTCGACGAAGTTATTCTTCTGCCCTCCGGGCGGGGGTTTCTTGTCGCCGTGGCGAAGTTGTTCTTCTGTCATCTGAACGCAGCTCGCCTTCGGCGAGTGACTTTTTT
>Ga0209737_10000691_pt1 | contig 26370 bp, 24 predicted proteins | sample TergutCu122P3_FD_187284 | JGI IMG/M metagenome (GOLD analysis project Ga0209737, IMG submission 187284) | Cubitermes ugandensis P3 segment gut microbial communities from Kakamega Forest, Kenya - Cu122 P3 (SPAdes) (version 2) | ecosystem: Host-associated > Arthropoda: Insects > Digestive system... | reverse complement strand
TCTAGGAAGCAAGGAGGCGTGGAAGGGAGCGTACTCTCGTACGTGACCGACCACAACGACGCCGCTGACGACGAAGATGCCCATTTGGGCGACTGCGAGGCGAGTGCGATACGCGGCTACCCCCTAGTGCGGGGCCTCAGTCGCCGGCCCCGCAACGCCCCGCTGGCGACGACGTCGCCCGGGCGGCAGATTGCCGCCCCTGCAGCAATGCACACAGGGCGGATTGCCATCCGCCCCTGCATGCCAAACCAAAATTACTTGACGCCGTAGCAGACTTCACTTATACGGCGTCGGCCTCGTTCTGGGGGACGGTATTGATTCCGGACGGTCTCCCGAGGGTTCAAGCGGTGCTTGAACGATCCGTATTGCGAGGAAGACTGCCGGAAATAGAGGATTGCTATGGCTGCTAAACGCCCCGCAAAGATTTCGTCTACGAAAAAGGTCATCTACACGAAGAAGTGCCCCGCTTGCCAGGCTCAGGGTAAGGATTCGAACATGGGGATTATCAAGATGGTTCGCCACTCCAAGCCGAGTGGTATGTTTTGGGTGTGCCCTGTGTGCGCTGCGGAAGTTCCGACACGCGGTTAATTCTAGAGGTTTGGGAGAATAAGCATGGATACAAATTCGACAGTGGCTTCAGGTGCTCGCGGTGGTTTCCGGCGTGCAAAGCGCAAGGCTTGCCCGTTCCGTTCTGATGCGTCTCTGGCAATTGATTTCAAAGATGTTCAACTGCTGAAGCGCTTTTTGTCGCCTCGCGGCAAGATTCTGCCTTCGCGCATTACCGGCGTCAGCGCTCGTTTTCAGCGCAAGCTTGCCCGCGCCATCAAGCGCGCACGGCATATCGCTCTGTTGCCCTATCAGGCAGAAGATTAGACCACAGCAGGGCAGCTTGCCCGCATGGGTTCGAACCCGGTCGCGCACATCGTTGCGCGGCCTTTTTTGTGTCCGAAGATTGGCCTGATATGCTGTCAGAACATGGCGTCGGAACACGTACAACGCTTGACAGTCATGTGATTTTACGCAATATGTATGGGCCTCAGGTGTGCATTGGCACTGCCGGAGAAATGCCTTTTTTCTATTTCGGAGATAATGATGAAGTGGATTCCTGCCATGCATGCGAAGATGATTCGAAAACTTGCACTTGGATTAGGAGGGTTGGCGTTATTGCCAACACTGGCTTTGGCAACGCCCCCCGAGATATCATGTCAGTCATTGTCGGATGGGGAACAGCAAAAGTTCTACGATCTGTCAGGCCGGGCCGGTGAGGCTGCCCATCGAGGTGACCTGGATGCAGGGCTGGCGCTTTCGCTTCAGGCCATGCAGATGTGTACCTCCGATGCCTACACAGAGTACAATCTTGCACGCATCTACCAGCAGCGCAATGAGTGCCCCCGTGCCTACTTTCATTTCGAAAGACTTGAGGCGCGCCTCTCCGAAATTGCCGAAGAAGACAAAGATCTGGCCGATGCCATCACCAAGAATTTTCGCGATGTCAGGAAAAATTGCGGTGATGTTGTCTCGCTCGAAATCGTCTGTGTTACGCCAGGCACCATGATCACGCTGGCGGGATATGCTGACAAACCCATCTCCTGCCCTGTCTATTCAAAAATCAAACCTGGTGCGTATAGCATGATCGCCACGAAGGATGGCTTTCACCCCTATAAAGATACGCTGACTGTTTCCGCTGACGGCATATTTTTTAAGATTCCTGAGCTCAGAGATGCAAACGACATTGGTGAGCTGCGGGTCAGGTGCCCGCGCGGCTCCTCCAAGTTTATCATGACCAACCCCCATGGCGTCAGCGAAGAGTTTCTTTGCCCATGGCAGGGCAAAGTGGCTTCGGGTGACTACAGGATCCGACTCGGAAACAGCGATCCCTCTAACGATATCGTTGTCACAGTCACCAAGCATGGCCAGATCGATCATCTTATCCCGGTTCCGTCCAAGTCCAGATGCTCGATAACGCCACTGGAAGGCGCCCAACCCTCTACAGGTTTGGCCGCTGTCGCCATGGGCCTGCTTGCCTCCCTGGGGTGGCTGACCATGCGGCGACGCAGAAATAACGTCGTCTCCTGATTGTCATGCTTCTTGCCGATCTTACGCCCAAGGCGCTCGTTTTTGCTCTGCAGCACAGACATAAACGAAGCCTCGGGCAAAATTTTCTCATCGACGAGAACATCACACGGGCCATTGCCCGTGAGGTGGCCCAGTTCGGGCCTTCCCATCTCCTTGAGATAGGCCCGGGTGCTGGTTCACTGACGCTGGCGCTCCTCCCGCTTCAAAAGCCTTATGTTGCCCTCGAAAAAGACGACCATTGTGCCAATTTTCTGCGTCACCATTTCGCCGGCGCGGGTTTGTCTGTCGTTACCGGCGATGCTCTGCACGAACCTCTTCCTGATTTTTGCTACGCGCAGGGCAATCGTGCTCTCCTTGTCTCCAATCTGCCCTACAACGTTGCCTCGCAGATCTATTTCCGCTTTATCGACGAGGACATTCCTCTCTGTGGCATGGTGCTGATGTTCCAGCGTGAGGTTGCCAATCGCTTTGTCGCCAAACCCGGCACAAAAGCCTATGGCATATTGTCCGTCATAGGCCAGTACTATCACCATATCGAACATGTCGTCGATGTCCCGCCAGAAGCTTTCAAACCGGCCCCCAAAGTCACGAGCTCCGTCCTTCGTTTTTCGCCGCGGCATCGTTTGTTGCCTAAAGAACGCGAGCAGGCTTTTCGAACACTCGTTCACGCAGCGTTCTCTCAGCGTCGAAAAACACTCGCCAATTCTCTGGCTGGCTTTGGCGGCCGCTCCAAAGAGGCCTGGCTCGAAATCCTCGAATCACTCGGCTACCCCGTCACGCTGCGCGCCGAAAACCTCACCCTGAACGATTTCCTGCGACTGCTCGAAACCATGGTTTAGTTTTTATGTGGGGGAGCATTGCTCCCCCACGCCCCCTGCAATGCTGCGCATTGCCTGTGGGTGAAGTGTGCATGTAACGTTGTTGAAGCAGATTCGCAGCGTTGGGCAGGGTTTGCAGGGGCGACCGTCCCGGTCGCCCGCGCGACGCAGTCGCTCAAGCGGGGCGTTGCGGGGCCGGCGACTGAGGCCCTGCAAAGGGGGTAGCTGCGTATCGGCCTGTAGGGGCGACCGTCCCGGTCGCCCGACAGCCGATAGCGGCGCAGGGGGCTCGGCCCCCAAAAGAAAAATAAAATTAATCTAACGGTTTCAGCCATGAACCTATGAGGCCATCCCCGCGGGCCGACCACAAAACGAAGAATGCCCGGCCTGTAAATTTTTCTCGTGCAAGGGCGCCTGTGTGGCGGGAATCTAACGAGGCTGTTCGGTTATCGCCAGCAAAAAAGTAGTCGCCCACTCCAAGCTGGATATTGCCATGCAGCGACCCCAGGAGCGATTGGCCCGGCAGCATGATGCGATGGCTGGCGCCATTGGACAGTGTTTCGCGCCAAATCAACGGTGCATCGGGTTTCCTGGCAATGGCATCCGATGTCAGGCTGCGCCTTGGCAGCCAATTTCCTGCAATGGACACGCGATCATCTTCAAATTCGACGTGTTCGCCCGGGCCTGCCAGAAGTCTCAGAAAATTTGGCCCGGAATCGGTCTCTTTCCTGGGGATGAAATAGACTGAGCCCGGACGGGGTGTTGGCGATGCAAGAGGGATAGCCAGGCACAAGACCCAGTCACCCTTGCCCAGGGTTGGCATCATGGCATTGGCATTGACCTGGCGAATGTCGAAACACAGCGCAAATGCGATTGCAAGTATGCCTAAAATGCATAGGATCCACTTTGCCTTGCGTATGTTTCCTGTGGCGTCGGCTTTGCGTTTGGGTGAGCGTGCCCTGGATGCCGGGGGGCGTTTGGTGTTCGATTTGGCCTTTGGGGCAGGGCGATTTTTTGCAACGGCCATGGCCTTATTTCCATCCACAGGAGACAAAACATGACAAAGCTCAAGACAATCATGGCAGCCATGCATCGACAGTTTCCGCCAGCCTGCGCCGAGAGCTGGGATAACGTCGGTTTGCTTTTGGGGCGTTCCAATCGCGATATTCGGCGTGTTCTGGTGTGTCTGGAGCTGACGCCCCAAATCGCCCGGGAGGCGTTGGAGGTGGGCGCCGACCTGGTTCTAACCCATCATCCCTTCATCTTCAAACCCCTAAATTCGCTCACCGATCAGACGCCAGACGGGCAAATTCTCCTGGATTTGGCCGAAGCCGGGGTGGCGCTCTTTGCGGCGCACACGAATCTGGACGCTGTTTTCGGTGGCATTGCCACGCGTCTTGCGACCGACCTTGGGCTGTCGAATCTCACTCCGCTGATTCAGCATCGGCCTTATCTGGGGTACAAGATCGTCACTTTCGTGCCGGGCAGTGCCATTGATGCCGTTGCACATGCCATGCATCAGGCAGGGGCTGGGGCCATCGGCGAGTATTCCGAGTGCTCATTTCGCCTGGCTGGCGAGGGGCGTTTTCGCTGTGGCGAGGACACGAACCCGGCTATTGGCAGCCCGGGCAGCCAGGAAACTGTCGAGGAGGTTCGGATCGAAATGGTGGTTTCCCAGCGCGATTTGGCAAGAGTCTGTCAGGCCCTGCTGGAGGCGCATCCCTATGAGGAACCTGCTTACGATGTCTTCGAACTCAAAAATGCCGTGCATGGCATAGATGATGTTTACGGCTTCGGCGTGGTGGGGGAGCTTTCATCCACCAGTCTGGCCGATCTTGCCGAGATCATCAAGGCGGCGTGGGGGATCGACAGCCTGCGCGTGGCAGGTGCCGGGGATAAAGTTATCCGGCGCGTGGCCATCCTTAACGGAAGCGGCGCAAAGTTCCTGTCCAAAGCCATGGCGGCCGGCGCCGATGTTTACATTACCGGCGACTGCGGACACCACGACTTCGATCTGGCCCAGCGCCACGGTATTGCCCTCATCGACGCCGGCCACTACCACACCGAAAAAGGGATCGTCGATATTCTGATCGATGCCCTGAAACAATGCGACGAATCCCAAACGCTCGACATTCGCCGTGCACAATCGATGCATTGCCCATTTCGCGTTTTTTGATTTTTCTGTGGGGGAGCTTGCTCCCCCACACCCCCTGCGATACTTCGTATCGCTTGGGTGGAAGGTGCGGATCGTATCGTTTTTGGCTAAAATCCTCGTCTTTTGGAACGATTTTTTGCTTGAGATGACGGGTGATTTTTAGAACTCGACGGCCGTGGGGATGTGGCGGCGAAGCCGACGGAGGGGGGGCACATCGCTTGTGGGTAGAGGGAGAAGAAAATGCGAACATTTTTCGCTGATGGCAAAGAGCATTGCATTTGTGAGCGCTATCACGTGTGCGAAAATAAAAGTCTCCCGCCCTGTTGTCGTGTTGTCCGTCGTAGGGGCGGCAATTTGCCGCCCGTCATTGGTACAGGGTGGTTCGGCGGCATGAAAAAACCCGCGCCTCAAAGAAGCACGGGTTTGCAGCAGGGGCGGCATCTGCCGCCCATCATTGCCGGGTTGGGTTAGTCGACTACACAGACACCAAACAGGCATTCAGCGCCATCGTCACAGTCATCGTTCTTCATGCACTCAGCGTTAGAACAGGCGTATGAGCCAAGGGTGTTAGTTGCCTGTTCCGTAAACATATGCGTGGTGTCATTGGGCATTACACTGGCATTGGGGGTCGCTGACATGCAAGAGCGCACAAAGCTTGGACCGAACCAGTTCAATATACCAGCAGCATAATAGACATAGTCGACGGCTGCATCGTTGCAGACGAGAACAAACAGCTGGTTGTCCTTGAAGCCAGAGTTGGGGAGGAGTGACCCTTCTTCGGTGTCAGCGATAATTTTGTCACAAGTCACGCCATCAAGTGTTACTACATCATCATCCTCTACAGCGCAGACAACGAAAACCGAACCTGGCTCAAGGATGCCTTCGAGGGCTACGGATGCGTGGTTTCCAGAGTTGGGATCGTTGTCACCCGTGGCGCGCACAGCGCATTTGCTGAGATCCAAATCACCTTCACCAACGTTGGCGATCTCAGCATAGAAGGCCTCTACACCAACGCCATACTCTACTTGGAGAGCGAACTCAGAGATGATGCCTATGCCGGGTTTGGAGGGGTCAGCGATACAGGCCTGGCTCTTGTCAATCTTGCACTCGGAAGTGCAGATCCACACGGCATTGTCCTTTTCGACCATGCCGGCGCCGCAGACCTTTGCCATCTCAGAGAAATCTGCGCGATCGCATTCCTCTGCACCTTCTCTTATGCCATTGCCACAAACGAGAACTTTGTTTTCGCATTTGTTTTCGTCGTTGCAGATCTGGCCGATGTTGCAATCGTCATTCTTCGAGCATGCACCCTCTGCGATGCATTTGTTATCGGAACAAATCAAGTCACCCTCACACTGATCGCTTGTTTCGCACTCGACCGCTTCGATGCATTGGCCATCGGCAGAGCAAACGAGGTCGCCTTCGCAGCCGTCGTCATCGGTGCACTTAGCAGCTTCGACGCATTTGCCTTCGGCGGAACAAACGAGGTCGCCTTCGCAGCCATCGTTATCTGTGCAGTCGGGTTTGGCAACGCAGATGCCGTCAGCGGAACAGATCTTGTCAGCCCCACACTTCTCGGCTGCATTCGCCTGCGTACATCTGATGATGGAAGGATCATCAACGCACTTGCCCTGGTCATTGCAAACTTTCCCATTGCCGCATTTTTCGGCCTGGTTTTCTTTCGTGCACTCTTTCTTATTCTTGTCATCATCGTCGCCGCAAGACGTGTAAACGAAAGCACAAAGCGCAAGGACGGCCCATTTCATCAGGTTCTGTTTCATGTGTACTCTCCTTGGAGTAAAAAAATTAAGGGCATATTCGCCCGTTAAGGGCAAGCTGCCCGAATCTTCCATGTGAAGAAGGTATGCGCACATATGGCATGCCTAACGTAGAGGGGTGTATAGAGACATTAAAATGAATATTCAACCCCAAAACGGCGTAATCATGCCGTTATTGTAAAAAAAGTGCATGAGCATATTGTTTCGCAAAGCCGCACGAAGTATGACATTTTTGTCATACATTGGGTTCTACACTTCCATTGTCAAAGGTGAATTTCGTGAATCGAAGATTGGCGAAACCTCTGAAAATGCAGTTTGAAATGCGAAGCAAAGCTTTTTGTATGGTCATGATATTTTGTGTCATTGCCAGCATGCATGTTGTGGCAGGGAGAAGGCCCGTATGCATCAAATGCGAAAAAATGGGTTGACCATAGGCAGGATTCCTCGCTATACGGCTGTGCCCTCAGAGGGCGTGTTCGCTTCGTGTGTCGATGCGAATTTGGGAGTGGTTTCGATTTGGTGGCTGGCATGCCGCTGCATAGGGAACGAGGTGTTTTATGAAGAAAGGTATTCATCCGGCGTACAAACCCGCTAAGATAGTTTGTGCCTGCGGTGCCGTTATTGAGACGCATTCGACGCTTGGCGATTACAACGTCGAGATTTGCTCACAGTGCCATCCGCTCTTTACGGGCAAGCAAAAGATGGTCGATACGGCTGGCCGCGTGGAGCGATTCAACCGTAAGTACAATCGCGCATCGAAGTAGTCTGAACATTTCGCGAATGGATTGCCCTGGGCGCTCTCCTTTTCTCTCCTTTTGTCGTGTGTTCGGAGAGTATTGCGTGAGCGTCTTTTCGTGCGCCTCTTCATTAAGTATGGTTAGAGCATCGGCCGAATGAGTACGAAGTTTCTCAAGAAATTAGCGGATCTGGAGCGTCATTTCCAGGATGTGTGCCATCGGTTGGCCGACCCCGAAACGCTGGGTGAGCCTGAGCGCTACAATGCGCTTGCGAAGGAGCGGGCGGACTTAGAGGGAATCGTCGCAGCCTATCAGGATTACCAGGCGGCGCAGGCGGAACTCGCCAGTGCGCACGAGCTTTATGCATCCGAGGAGGATGCGGAAATGCGTGCCATGGCAAAGGAAGAGGTTGTGCGTCTTGAGGAAGTGCTTTCGGTTCAGAGCGATGCGCTTCAGCTGATGTTGCTGCCGAAGGATCCGATGGATGAGCGCAACGTTATTCTTGAGGTGCGCGCCGGAACGGGAGGGGACGAGGCGAGTCTTTTTGCAGGCAATTTGTTCGGGATGTATGTGCGGTATGCCGGCAAAATGCGCTGGAAAGTCGAGATCATCTCGGAGAGTGAAGGGACGGTTGGGGGATATAAGGAAGTCGTGGCGATGGTGAGCGGTACGTCGGTGTATGCGCATCTCAAGTTTGAGGCGGGTACGCATCGTGTGCAGCGCGTGCCGGTGACCGAGAGTCAGGGGCGCATTCATACATCGGCATGCACGGTGGCGATACTGCCGGAGGCTGAGGATGTCGATATCCGCATCGAAGACTCGGATTTGCGCATTGATACGTATCGGGCGAGCGGTGCCGGCGGGCAGCATGTCAACAAGACGGAGTCGGCGATTCGGATTACGCATATCCCAACGGGTCTGGTGGTGACGAGCCAGGACGAACGCTCCCAGCACAAGAACAAGGCCAAGGCGATGAAGGTTTTGGCCAGCCGTCTCTACGACATGCAGCGCCAGAAACTGGCCAGTGAACGCGCGGGCGTTCGAAAAAGCATGGTGGGATCGGGTGATCGTTCCGAGCGCATTCGTACCTATAATTATCCAGAAAATCGAATCACGGATCATCGCATCACTTTGACGCTCCACAACCTGGATGTGGTCGTGGAGACGGGTGAGCTTGACAAGCTCGTCAATGCGCTCAAGACAGCCGAGCATTTGGAAAAACTGAGTGCGGAGGAGACATAGAGGCAGGAGGCTGTGAGCGGCTTTGTGGGCCGTTCTCGCATAGGGATGGGCCGGGCTGTGAAGAAGCTTCTCGTTGGTTTTCTCGTATTGGTGCTTCTCGCCGGGGCTGGTGCCTGCGTCCTGTATACCCGCTATGTTTCGTTTTTGGAAACCCCTTTGCTTGTGGAAGGGGAAGAGCGGGTTTTTAAGATTCCCCGCGGGGCATCTGCAGCCGACATTGTGGCGCTGTTTGAAGAGGCCGGTGTTATCCGCCAGCCGATGATGATGCGGTGGCTGCTGTATCGATCGTCGCTGAGCCGGCGCCTGCAGCCCGGGGTGATTGTGCTGACGCCGGATATGCGCCCTGAGGATTTGGTCATGGCATTGGCGCGCGTAGGCAAATACGCGCGGCGTACGGTGTCGGTTCAGTCGGGGATGAACCTTTACGAATTGGCCACGCGTTTGCACGAGCAGCGCATGGCAGACAGGCAGCATTTTTTGGAGACGGCGCTGAGTCCATTTTTTGCTTCGGAGGCGGGGGTGCCAGCAACGGGGTTTGAGGGTTATCTGGCGGCAGGGACTTATACTTTCGGCATGGAGGCGAGCGCTGAAGAAATGCTTCGCGAGATGCATGCCGGATGGCGAGAGATGTGGCACGGGCTTGTGGCTGAGCATCGCGGCGTTTACGAAGCCTACCTGCGTCAGGGCTGGGACGATCATCGTCTGCTGACTTTGGCATCGATGATCGAGAAAGAGGCGGTGGTCAATGGAGAGCGTCCCATCATTGCGCGCGTTTTTCTGAACCGTCTCAATAAGAAGATGCGCCTGCAGTCAGATCCCACCTGTGTCTATCCGCCCCTGGCAGACGGCGAGAAACCGACGCCGAAGCGCTGCAAAGACACGGGAAATGCGTACTCGACCTATGTGATACCAGGTTTGCCGCCGGGTCCGATCACGACGGTGTCGGAGGCGAGCATGCGGGCGGTGTTTGAGCCATACAGCGGCCCCGATGCCAAGGAGCTGCTCTTTTTCGTGGCACGCCAGGACGGTTCCTGGCGACACTATTTTTCGAAAACCTATGCAGAGCATCAGGTGGCGGTCGATCATTTTTTGAAAGGAAAGGCCAAAAAGCCACGCGGAACAGTGCAGCCGAAGTTTTAAGTTTTATTTGTGGGGGCCGCGCCCCCTGCGCCGCTATCGGCGAGCGCGATACGCGGCTACCCCCAAGAGCGGGGCCTCAATCGCCGGCCCCGCAACGCCCGGCTCGGTGAAGCGGGCGACCGTTCCGGTCGCCCCTACGGATTTTTTTTGTGGGGGCCCTTTACAAATCGTCCCTGGGCAGCCTTGGATGGGCCTTTGGGTTGTTCTTTGGTTTTACTGGCGTGAACTTGGGCAGACAGGTTCTGCAAACGAGGTGGGTCTCAGTTAGTCCTCCCAAAGTTATAATAAATAAAGCAACCGCGATCAGGGTAAAGATGACAAGGGCTGCCTTAGGGAAAAAATTATAGAGTATATAACAGGGAATGCCAACGACGATGATGGTCGCACCTAAGGCGATAGAAAGCTCCGGGATAGGTTTTTTTCGACCCAGAGTGTAGGGGGCGTTGTTTTGAAGTTTGCAGCTGCTGCAGCACAGGGCAGTGTCATTTGGCTGGGCAGTCACAGTTTCGCCGTGCTTTGCGAGCGTCGCGCCGCAGCGTTCAAGTTCGTCACGGTATGCTTTGGCATCTTCTGGGATGATTTCGATAATTTTTTGGCACAGCGCGGCTCGCTCGGTGTAATCGTCATCAGGTGTTGCCTGAAGCAGGGCGATATACGGGGCGGCATCTCGCCGCGTGGCGATGCATTCATCGGCTTTGTCAGCTAAAATTTCAAAGACCTTGTCCGCTTTGCCAGCTTCGCGGTACGTCTCAACGATGTTATGGGCCTCCTGGAATTGTTTGTTCTTAAGCGCATTCTGGAGCGCTATAATGATGTAGTCGCGGTCACGCGCGAAGGCGATAGAGTGTTCGAGCGCTTTAAGCTCTGAGTTCTGATTGTCAATATATGGTGTAGAGGGGGAGGCTTTGCTTTCCATTTACGAATTGTCCTTGGGCAGAATTGGGAGGGCTTTTATATTTTTCTTAGCCTTCACAGGCGTGAACTTGGGCAGAAGCGAATCATTCGGCAACATACCTGGATTTACCCTGGGATGCTCTTGCCGCCAGGGTGAGACATCGGGTGGAGCCGGAAATATTACACCAAAATCGTGCAATGAAGAATCCATACCTTGCAGAACCGATCACCTGGCTTTGCCCCTGGACTGAGGGTGGGACATTTTCTGCGGGCATCACCACACCATGAAGCGGTCAAGATATCTGCACGCTCAGTGACGCCATCCATCCACAGGCAATGCGCAGCATTGCAGGGGGTGTGGGGGAACACGTTCCCCCACACAAGCGGGGCGTTGCGGGGCCGGCGACTGAGGCCCCGCAAAGGGGGTAGACGCGTATCGGCCGCGGCGGCCGATAGCGGCGCAGGGGGCGTTGCCCCCGAAGCAGTGCGCTCAGAAATAGTGCATTTGGATGATTCGGCAAGGTTGACGTTGGGGTTTCATTCAAGTACGAATGAGATGTGGTTTGTGTGGACTGCAACACTACTGCAACACTAAGGAGATGAGACGATGAATCGACGTTATTTCGTGCTTGGCATTGGCGGATTGTTGACGCTCGTGACGTTGAGTGGTTGTGTCATTGACGGTTCGGATCGTGGGGTGCATGCAGCCATTGAGACACAAACAGGGGCGGTATATGATCCGGATTCGACGAAAGAAGGGGCGCTTGGGTTGATTTTTGGCATGCCCCAGATCGACGACCGCCTGGATGTGGCGGCTGGCGATAAAGAGGATTGGCGGTATATTTTGGTGGCCGAGTCCGGAATGATGTCGATAACCATCAATCTCGACACCCCAACGGCGATAGATGGTGGGTGGAATATTATCGACTCTGAGGGGCGAACGCTGCATCGTCAGTCGTTCAGCAAAACGCAGGGATTTTATGAGTTTAAGGACTTTCCTGTGAAGAAGGGCGTGTATTATTTCCAGACGTTTGCGACATCCGGCAGTTCGATCTACACGATAGCGTCGAGTTTTCGTCCGAATGTTGTCGAGGTGGCCGTCGTTATGCCTGAGCCTGAGCCTGAACCCGAGCCGGTGGCGGTGGCGCCGCCTCGTGGGCCCCGTACGCCTCGTGAGCCTCGTACGACGCCCGCACCGACACCCACGCCGGCGCCTGCACCGGCTCCCGCGCCTTCGGGTGCGAAGGTGAAGGGCTATATTTCAATCATCACGCCCAGGCCCGATGGTTCTGCCGAGATAACGATCCGCGATGTCGGAAAGAATAAGGGCATCGAAGCGGGGGCTGTCGGCGTGGTGGAGGGTACGAACATGCGCATACAGACGACACAGTGTTTTGCGACGTCGTGTCGTGCCATCATCCCGGAGGGAGCGGATCCGAAGCGGCTCAAGCAAGGTGCGAATGTGGTTTTCTAGGACTTGTGCTGCCGTGATTGCGGCAGCGCTTTTGGCCTTTGGCTGCGAGGCGTCTCGCTCAGAGGGAGGGGACGCCGTTTCTGCGCCGGCTTTGGGTGTGGAGAGGGGGGGGCTGGAGCTTTCCGGGCGTGTGATCGATGTCTCGGCCCGTGCGTCGGACGAGCATGAGGGCTGGGGTGAGCCTTATAAGGCTGTTTTGAGTGATTTCGCTGAGGATAGCCGGGAGCGCCTGATAAGGGTATCGATCGTCATTCATACATCGAAGGTTGGCCGCCTGGTTGACGAGGATATTGAGGAACGCCTCTGGAATTTATTGCTTGCGCATGCACCGGCGCCTTATGATTTGCGCCGTGCCAAGGGTATGGACAGCCATGAATCGGTGTGGGGAACGCTGCGCGTTGAGTTCAGGCGTCAGGTGGTGCGTTTGCGTCGTGCCTCGAAGAGCGCGTTGCAGAGGGCAAGCTATGTGTTTGATGTATCGATGCAGTTTCGCAGTACGGGGGGGGAGACAGGGGCGTGGGATGGGTTTCGGTATAGCTATCGCGATGAACACGGGGCAGACGAAGAGCAGAGCGTCAATGCGGCTTTTTGGCGAGAGCTGGAGCGGCGGATTCCGACGCTTATTGCCGAGCCGTCAGGGGAGACGCAGCACTGGTTGCGCGCCCAGGGTTTTTTGTCAAGCATCCTCTCGCCTGACGAAGTGCGCCGGTGGATGACATTGCCCGAGCATCGTTATTTTGACGAAGGCTGTTTGCAGTATACAGTCGATGGGCAGCCGCACTTCACCCATCTGTTGTCGCCGTTTGCAGCCCCGCGCCTGCTTTCAATGCCGTTGGTATTGGCCATGCACTGCTCACGCGAGGCGATTTATGTGTTTTCCCAGAACGGCCAGGGGGGCGTCGATGTGTATTATCAGCCTGCGGGTTCATTGCATGCATGGAAGACATCGTTTTCGTTTGAGGAACCGGTAACGGCCAGGAATTTTGGCTTTCATGTGGACGATGAACTGATTTGTGTCTGGAGTGGTGCGGATGCCGCTTCGGCACGCAGCTTTGAGGTGCAGTGTATCGATCGTGCGCGTGGCAAGCCCAGGTGGCGTACGAAAGCACTGCCCGGTGCATGGCGTGGCTTTGGAGTTTTAGAAGATAGCTATGTCGTGGTGGGTGACAGTGCTGTGTTTGGGGTAAGCCGGCCTGGGGAGCTGCTGTTTGTGCAGCGCTTTGAGTCATCATCGTCGAGGCAGCATGCCCGGCGCAGCTGTCAATCGGGTGAGAGGCTTATTTTTTCGCCAAGACCCGGCCGGGTTGTATCTTTTCATATGAGGTCGCGAACGTTTGAGTGGGCGGTGGATACGTTCGACTCGTCTGTGCTGCATTGTGGGCCAGATGGATTGGTGGTGGTCTCTGAGGCGGGGGGGTATTTGCTTGGGATGGACGCTGAGACGCGTTCGCCGCGCTGGAAGTATCGTTCGGTGGCGTTTCCGCGGGATCTGATGTCTTATGGACATCATCTGTATTTGCTCATGGATCGTGGGGTCGTGGTTTTGCATGCAGGCCATGGAAAACGTGTGGCCGCCTTTTCGCTTCCCTTTGAAGCGACGCGTTTTATTGTGCTGGGCAGCAGGATTTTTCTGGATGCGGTCGACGCGGTCTATGCGCTGAGTGCATCTTCGTATGCGCCATAGCGCATTTTTAGTTTTTTATGTGGGGGAACTGCTCCCCCTTTAGGGGGACGCCAGCGAAGCTGCTAGGGGGGGCCGCACCCCCTGCAATGCTGCGCATTGCTTGTGGGTAGAGGACGAAATGATTCGTTTTTGGCTAAACTTCTCGTCTTTTGGAACGGTTTCTCGCTTGAGATGACGGGTGATTTTCAGAACTCGACGGCCGTGTTTCCCCCCTGCTGGGAAGCTATTATCTGCCCCTGCGGCGTATCGCTTAGGAGTGAAGTGGCAAAATGCATCGTTTATGGTGTGGCCGGGTGTTTTATCTTGCGTAAACATGGGTTGTGGGTAACTTGTCGGCTTTTCCGTGTGCTGGAAAACTGCCCCTGCGTTTTCCATGCAGGATCTGTGACAGATAGCCGCCAGTTAAGCTCAGGCACTGTGTGTTTGTTGGTGAACACCTCATGAAGCGCTTTGTTGTATTTTCGAATTTGCATCTGCCCCGCGCATGGTCGAGAGTGCTTGCGTGGGTTGTCATGGGTTTGGGGCTGCTTGTCTTTGTGACGGGAATCATTGTTCGCGATGAGGCACCGGCCATGGCACAGCAGACAGAGTCTGGCGCAGAAGCTGCGCCCCTTGCCGGGGGTGAGCATGATGTCTGGCAGGGCCTGGTTGGCGAGGATGGGGTGCAGGATCGGCGTCTTTTGTATATGCCCGAAGAGGAGGCAAGAGGCGACGCGATGGCTGTCATAGAGCGTAAGCGCGCCGAGCGCGGCTCCGAGATTGGATGGCGCTTTATGAGCATCTTCGGCATCTTTGGGCTGATAGGCATTGCCTGGCTCATGAGCAATAACCGAAAGAAGGTCATTTGGAAGGCCGTGGCCATTGGAACGGCAATGCAGCTTGCGTTTGCCATGTTTATCCTGTGGACGCCGATTGGGAAGGCCATATTTGCCGGCCTGAACTCAGTCATCGTCGTGCTGCTTGATTTCACAAGAGCCGGAACGGCCTTTTTGTTTTCCAGCTATGTCAGCGGCACCATTGAATCCGCACACGTCAATACAGCCATGAGCGTTTTGCCGCCGATCATCTTCTTCAGCGCGCTCATGACGATGCTCTATTACGTGGGCATCATGCAATGGGTCGTGCGGGGGATGGCGGTTTTCATGATGAAGATCATGGGGACGTCCGGGGCGGAGACTCTTTCTGCAGTGGCGAATATTTTTGTGGGCCAGACGGAGGCACCGCTGGTGGTGAAGCCATATGTGGCGCGTCTGACGAATTCAGAGCTTTTTTCTGTGATGACGGGTGGTTTTGCGACGGTTGCCGGTGGTGTGATGGCCTCGTATGTGGCGATGCTGCAGCCACACTTTCCCGACATTGCGGGGCATCTCATTGCCGCGAGTGTCATGAGCGCGCCGGCAACGCTGGTGATTGCCAAAGTCATGTTTCCCGAGACGGAAGAGCCTGAGACGCGCGGCAAAGCTGACATGTTTGATGATAAACAGGATGCCAACATCATTGACGCCGCAGCACGCGGTGCCAGCGATGGCATGCAGTTGGCGATTAATGTCGCGGCCATGCTCATTGCTTTCGTGGCCATCATTGCGCTGCTGAATTTTCTTCTTGGCTTTCCAAGCCGCGCCGTCAATGCGCAAACCTATCACCATGTTTCGGGGTATCTGGTGTCTGCCGAAGGGGCACTCGATCCGGCCTGCGCGCAGCCTTATGCCACGAGTGATACGATTGCGTGTACACATGGCGCACTCGTTGCCATTGCCGAGCGTCAGGGCATTGTGCTGGATGAGGGCATGCGTACCCTCAGCGGTGATCAGCGCCATCGTGTCAACCAAACCCGAACCGTCTATGATGCACTCATCGGCCGGCTTTCTCCCCCGTTGGCGCACTCGGCCATGGTTCACGATTGCCGTGATGGACACAGCATTGCCGCCTGTGGTGCCGTTCTGACAAAAACGCAGGATAAGGCCTGGACAACCAACCTCCAGAGGAAGCCTGTCTGGCCGCTGATCTCGCTTGAGGTCATTCTTGGTTACCTATTCTTTCCCATTGCTTTTCTCATGGGTGTGCCCTTATCAGACTGTTTTCTGGTGGGCCAGCTTTTGGGAGAAAAGATGGCCATCAACGAGTTTGTGGCTTACCTGCATCTTTCTCAGGTTATTGATCAGCTTTCCTATCGCGGTGCCGTCATTGCCATCTATGCGCTGTGCGGTTTTGCGAACTTTGGTTCTATTGCGATTCAGATCGGCGGCATGTCTGCCATGGCGCCGAACCGGCGATCTGACCTGGCGCGCCTTGGCATCAAAGCGATGATTGCAGGATCCATCGTTGCATTTATGACCGCTACCATTGCCGGCGCCCTCATTTAGGAAGTTCATGGAGTATATTTTAGAACGCGCTGAATATCTGCTTTCGCTGCCCCTTGCGAACAGTATTGCCCTGTTTACGTTTGTGCTGGCCATCATTCTCGTGGTGCCCATCCTGACAAACAAGATTCGCGTTCCACAGGTGATTGGCCTTATTTTGTGCGGTGTTCTGGTCGGGCCGCATGCTGCCGATCTCATCCATAACGATGACGCCATCAGGCTGCTCTCGACCACTGGCTTGCTTTATGTGATGTTTATGGCCGGCCTTGAGCTCGACATCAATCAATTTAAGGTCAATCGGAATCGGAGTCTGGCCTTTGGGGTTTTGACCTATCTTGGCCCCCTGGTGATTGTATTTCCCATTTGCTACTGGGGCTATCACCTGACGTTTCTTGAGAGTTTCCTCATCGGCAGCATGCTTGGTGCGCATACGCTCATTGCCTATCCTGCTGCGAGCAGGTTTGGCATTGTGCGTGATCCGGCAGTTTCTGTTACGGTAGGCGGCACCATCCTCGTGGATGCCGGTGTTTTGGTTCTTCTTGCCATCATATTGGGCATTGCATCGGGCAATGTGGCGATCGATTTCTGGGTGCAGCTCATCCTTTCGCTCGTTGTCTTTTCAGCCATCATGTTTTTCGTTATACCAAAGATAGGCGAGATTTTCTTTTCAAACCTCAACCACGAGCGCTATCTGCGTTACGTGTTTGTCCTCTTTATCCTGTTTGCTTCGGCACTTTTAGCGGAGTTGGCTGGCCTGGAGGCTATCGTTGGCGCCTTCATCGCGGGCCTGGTTCTGAATCGGCTCATCCCGGCATCCTCCGGGTTGATGCGCAACATTGAGTTTGTCGGCAACGCCCTGTTTATTCCCATTTTTCTGGTTTCTGTGGGGATGTTGGTAGATCTGGGGGTGCTTTTCAGCGGGCCGGCGATCATCATTTTGACAATCATCCTGTCGGTGGCGGCGCTGTTGGGCAAATGGGCTGCTGCCTTTAGCACCCAAAAGCTCTTTGGCTATTCCAAACACCAGCGCGGTGTCATTTTCGGGCTTTCAGCATCGCACGTCGCAACGACCCTCGCCGTTATACTGGTGGGGTATCGCGTGGGCCTCATCAACGACACCTTCTTTAATGCGACGATCATCCTCATTCTCATCACATGCATTGTTGCGAGCATCGTGACCGAAAAAGCCGCCAAGACTCTGGCTCAGGCATCCTTTGTACCCAGCAAAATCCGCGATGACGCTTCGCTGGAGCACATCCTCCTGTTGCTGGACAATATTAAGAATGGCACCAATCTTATTGCCTTTGCACTCCTCTTTAAATCGCCGCAGTCGCACGCATCTGTTTCTGTTGTGTCAATCCTTAAAAATACCACACAGGCCGAAGAGAAGGCACGCGCCCTTCGTCAGGGACTTGCGCTGATGGTACAGGTAGCACAGGAAGCCCATGTGCGAGTCGGTTTTCGCACCATTGTCGATTCGTCTATTGTTTACGGGGTTGCCCGTGCGGCCCGCGAGCAACACGCCAATGTCACCATCATGGGTTGGCCAAGGGTCGGCTTCACCGAACGTATTCTGGGGGAAAAGTGGAAAGCCGTTGTCTCAAATCTTCATCAGCTCGTCGTTTTTGCCGACGTGCAAAAGAGCTTTGCTACCATCAAACGCATCAACCTCTTTACCCTCCCTTATGCCGAGCGTGAGGCGGGCTTTGACACATGGTTTGATAAACTGACTAAAATTGCCTCGGAAGGCTCCCTCACGATTCAACACTATGGCGACGAAAGCACGCATCAGGCAATGATAGCTCGCAGCAGGGAAATGCAGGTCGAAGTTGTACTGGCACACCGAGGCCCGTCAGCCACCGATGCCGATGGTTTTAAAAAAATCGAAATCACACCTGACGCCGTCGTCGTCGCTGTCGCTGCCCGAACAAACACGCTGAGTTATGCGCCTGTATGCCGGCATGCACCGGAACAGCTGCAAAAGTACTACCCAGACAACAACAAACTTCTCATCCTGCCGCCTCAACCCTCGGCCTCAGCGGGGGAATATGACGATTAAGATGAAAGATGAAGCCATGTTCCGGCATTGCCGGGCAATTATTTTTGACATGGACGGGACACTCCTGGATACGCTCCAGGATATTGCCGGTGCGATCAACGCGACGCTTCAGGACTGGGGCTTAGCCGGGAAATCGTCCGAAGAGCTCCTGAACTACATTGGTCATGGTGCCCTGTGGCTTTGTCAGAGGGCTTCCGGGCTCAGCGGCGAAGCCGCAGAGCGTTTTTGCTGCGATTATAAGAAAAAAGCTTTCAACAGCAGTGATGCCAGGACGAGGGTTTATCCGGGGATTATGGAAGCCGTCCATGCCCTTAAAGCAGAGGGCTTTAAGCTTGGTATCTATACCAACAAGCCACAGGCCTGGGCAGAGAAACTCGCGGTGCAGTTTTTTGGCATCGGCATGTTTGACGGTATCGCAGGGGCGCATGACGGGGCACCGCTCAAACCGGAGCCCTCGGGCATTCTCAACCTGTGTGAAGCCTGGGGAGTACCCGTAAAAGATGCCGTGATGGCAGGAGATTCCCCCGTCGATATTGAGACGGCTAAGGCGGCGGGCATTCCTGGCATCGGCGTGAGCTGGGGGTTTCGCCCAAGACAGCTGCTTGTGGACTGTGAAGCGGCAAAGGTGGTAGACAATGCTTGGCAGCTGATGGCTCTGTTTGGCGTGGACGTCTCAACCGTGCAATAACAAACTTGTTCGTGTTGAATGTCGAGGAAGCAGGCCTTGCTTTCAGATGCAGAATTGCAGGGGAAGGCGTGCAATGGCTTGCATTTTTTTTTGAGGAATGCTAAGTTTTACGCGGTTAGACGCCTGCGAATATGTGGGTGTCTGTGTGTCATCGAACAGAGATTTGCAGAAACACCAAGCCGCCCGCAACGGTGGTCAGAGAGGTAGGATGATGGGTTTGTCAAGAAAGGTAATACTCGCTTCGTGTGTATGCGCCGCCTTTTTGGTCGGCGTGTTTAGCTGCATGATCGAAGAGCGTGACCTCGATAAAGGGGGCGTGTTCAAATGTCGGGCGACGCCTGGGTGCTTCGAGGGCGAGGATTTGACGTGCGTTCCGAGAACAGAAGACAATGAGGCCGGCTGCAGGCCGTGTTCCATCACCCCAGAGGGAACATGTCTGGCAGGCAGTGTTTGTGTTGTCACTTCGCCTGACAAGACAGATGGTTTGTGCGTGCCTGAGGACGAAGTGCCTCGCTGCCACGACTATGACGGTGACGGTTTTTACAGTGCCTGGCCAGGATACGAAGATCGGTGCGGTTTTACGAAAGACAATCCACGGGATTGCGATGACAATGATCCCAACGTTTACCCTGGTGCAGTAGAGTATTGCGACGGCAAGGACAATAACTGCGATGGTTGTGTTGACGGCATCTGCCAGGTCGGCGCCGACTGTACCGGCAGCGACAAGTCGAAATGCCAGCCGCTCGTTCGGCTTTGTTTTGGCGTTGGCAGCCCAGACGGCATGAAAGACGTGGCCGTTTGTTCGCCCAAGGTGGCGGGTGTGCTGCTTTGCCAGAACCAGACGTTCGTCTATGCGAAACGCATTGATGACAAGTACGTTGTTCAGGAAGGCGGCAAGTGCCCGGAAGCCGACAGCATTCCGTATGAAGGCAAGACACTTCGCTATGTCGAAGACGAGAGAGCCATCAATCTCAAAGATAGATCCTTGTGCGATGGCTGGGACAACGATTGCAACGGCTACGTCGATGATGGATGCGTTGAGTGTAAGGTTGACGATAAAACGAAGTGCTTTGTTACGGATGTTTCGGGTGTTACGTTGGGCAATGCCAGAGCCCTTAATCCGAATGATACGGCTTCGTTGGACTATAACACCTATAGAGATATTATTGATAACAAATGTGGTGGAGATGAAGCGAGGTGTGGCTGTGTTGGTGACATGGAATGTAATGGTTCAGTAGCACCTGTATGCACGAAGGGCGGCATTGAGCTCAATGCGACGAATATCAAACAGCAGCAGGCGAGTGGCGATACGAGCCATAATTGGAATTGCCTCTAGATCCTGTGTTTGCACCGTAGTGAGCGTCCCGATTATCGGGGCGCTTTTTTTGTGCGTGAAGCAGGGAGGCAGGGATATAGAATTCGACTGCCATAGGGGGCGAACCCCTAAAATGTGCCAGGATTCCCGTTGTCCGTTAGTGTCCTGACTGGTGCTGGATCGTTTGTTGGAGTCCACGGGATGAATACGAGATGGGTTTTTGCAGGATTGGCGGCGTGGCTAAGTGTCGGGTGCGCCACACAGAGCGGAGGCTTGACCGAGCGCGACAGGGTAGTTTTAGAAGGGCGGATTGCAGATCTTGAAGCCTCGGATTTGCGTTATCGTACCAAGATAGCGACCCTTGAGCGTTCCATGTCGCAGCTCGAAGAGAAAGTCAGCCTGCTGTCTCGCAGGACCTCGCTTGAAGCTCGTGAAGTCGTACGCGTTGTGCCCACGGATCGGCCCTCACCGCATGTCGTGCAAACTTTGCCACAATACGATGAACCGACTCAGGATGACGTCTACCAGGAGCTCGTGATTTCAGATGATAAGAAGCGTGCTTATTTTGGACAATCGACGGTAAGTCCATCGACGCCAGGTGCAGCAGCTTCCGGGCAGACAGGTCCTCGCAGGGCATACGAAAATGTTGTGACAGATGACAGGTTGCCGGCGGCTCGATCACAGGCGCCAGCCACCGCCGCCATCATCTCTCCCATGGATTATTACCGGGAAGGGATTGATTTGTACCGCCGTGGTGCATATGCCGATGCCAGGACGAAGTTTCAGCAGTTTTTGGCGACGAAACCAGAGCTGGAGTATATCGACAATGCATTGTACTGGATCGGCGAATGCTATTACGGAGAGGGTCTGTTCAACGAGGCAGCAGCAAATTTCCATCGCATTATTCAGGACTATCCAACGACAAACAAGGTTCCTGATGCTTTGCTCAAAGTATCACTGACCTATTTGAAGCTTGGAAGGCCTGATTCGGCAAGGGAGATGCTGCACTATCTCTTTGAGGCGTTTCCCGGAAGTGAAGCGGCACGAATCGGCAAAGCGCGATACGAAGCTTTGCTGGGTGGATTACCCAAATAATCTCTCAAGACGATGAAAACGGCATGGAAGGTTGAGCAGCAATTGGAGAGAGCAATGAAGAGATTTCAACGAAGCGTGGTGATGACAGCGGTGACAGTGTTCATGTCATCAGCCTATGCTTTTGCCCAGGAGCCGACGGATCTTATGCCTGACGTTGCCGTGCCTTCTGGTGCGGTTTCGCCGGCGGGGGGAGGTGGGGAGAGAGGCGGTGTCACTGTCAATGCCAGCGATCGCATTGCACGCGTCAACGGACAATCCACGATGCGTTCGCCCACTGTGCATGCTCGCCAGACTTTGACGCCGCGCACGCATCAAGTCGTGCCGGGCGATACGCTGTGGGATCTGAGCCAACGGTACCTGTCCGATCCTTTCAGGTGGCCTGCACTCTGGTCTTTTAATGCACAGATTACCAATCCGCATTGGATTTTTCCGGGCGACACTATCTACCTTGAACCCTTTACGCCGCAGCAGGCGGCACTGACGACGCTGGCGGGTGAACCCGCGCCCGTCCTGAGCTTTATACGGAGCCGGGGCAGCGTGCGGGTGCCTGGCATGTACATTTCCGAGATGCCCAAAACGCGCGGGCATATCCTGTTTTCGGATCAGGAGAAACGCATGCTGACCCTGGGCGATGATGTCAACGTCGACTGGGTTGACCTGGCCATGCGGGATCAGGTTCAAAATGGCCAGCAATTTGCGGTCTTTTCGGAATCCAGGCCGGTGCTCAATGAAAGGGGCAACCCGATGGCTTTTAAGATCGTCTACCTCGGCCTCATTGAGCTGATCGATGTCCGGCGCGATTCACTCTCGACGGCGCGCATCATTCAGACCAGCCGCGAGATCGTACGCGGGGACATCATCCTGCCCATGGACGCTCTGAACTATAACCTCGAACGCCGGCCCAATGGCATAAGCATGGAGGCCCGCATCATTGACACGATCGATGCCAACAGTCAGCTCGGAGAACAACAGTACGCCATTCTTAACCGCGGCAGCAGCGATGGCGTTGCCCCGGGAAACAGCTTCATCATCTTCGAGCAGCGTGAGGGTTTGGAAGGACTTGCGCGAGGGCCTGAAACTGAGACGCGCTATACCAGCGGCAATGACGAATCCGATCTTCGGGATGGCAGAATTGTTCGTGAAGAGGGAAGAGGCTGGATACTGGGCCGGCCTCCAAGGGCACCAGAATTTCCCAAACTCGATGATGTGCGCGATTTATATTCGGATCGCAACTATACGACAGCCGACCTGCCACTGCGCAAAATTGGGGAAATCATCGTCGTCCATACGCAGGACAAGTTCAGCACGGGAATCATTGTCGACAACGTCCGCGAGATCGACATCGACACGCGCGTTGTGATGATTCAGGGGTATTGATCCAGCAACGGGGCCAGGGATCCGATGCCATCGTGGCACCAGGTGAGGGGGGGATCCTGCATGGCACCGAGGCGCGGAAAGTAATTGTAGCCGCTCTTGGACAGCGCTGTTTTTTGATTGTCTGTGAGCGGTTTTTTTGTGCCGAGCGCCTGGCCGTAAGGCGCCAGCTGAGTGCTGCTGGCGATGGGATCGGGTGTGAGGTAGATGTTCAGGCAGCGCGGGATCAGAACCGGTTCGAAAGGCACATGGGGAGGGTGAAGGATGATGAGGTCGTGGTTGACTTTTCCCCGATACAGGCTCGCGCCATCAAAGACAGCCATTTGGATGGCCGTATTTCGAAGGCTCAGCTCCTGCATGTTTGGGGGCATTTCGGGCAGCTGAGCGGCGATGGCATCAAGGTGGTGGCAAAGTTTTTTGGCAAACGCGCCCGCTTCGTCGGGGGAAGCGTCGATGAAGAGACACTTGGGCGAGAGGCAGCCTGTCTGATCCCAAACACTGGCATCGCAGGCAATATTGGCATAATCCTGTGTGTCGAGATCGAGAAAGTCGCCGGCAGTCAGAGCAATGGCCGAGAGCTTGTGTCCATGGGCGATCATGCCCATGCCGAGCGCTTCACATCGGCTTTTGTAGTGGGCGATGGTGGTGTCAGACCCGCTGACGCTGACCATGTCGTGTTCGCGCAATGCCGCCTGGAGGGCATCATCGTCGCGTCCGCAGCGGCTCACCGAAAGGCGCGCGCCAAGAATCGGTGCCACTCGGCAAATGTCGTCCCGGAGTGCTTCGAAAAGGGCCACCAGATTATGGGCCGGCCGTACGGTAACAGTAAATGGCAGGATCAGTGGCAGGATCGCGTCCTGGAGTGAGGCGCTGGGCACAGTAGACGCTGTGACGAGAAAGAGTCTTCGGGAGGGTTTGTCCAGCCATGCCGCCCGCTGTTCGGTGCCAATGTCCGCATCCAGCCAGCGCTCCAGGAGAGCTTCGCGGCAAAGTGCTGGCGCCTGTTGCTCTATCAACGCTTTCCAGGCTTCAATGTGCCAGTGGCTAAACATGCGATCAAAACCAAAACGCAGCATGGGATAAGTATAGCCGGTTTCGGGGGCGTGGCGTTGCAGGATGGCATCGAAGGCTGGGCTTTGGGCCCAGTCGCGGGCAAGTCTGAGCATTTTCAGTTTTATTTTTTACGCAGGGAAGCTTGCTCCCCCGTACCCCCTGCAATGCTGCGCATTGCTTGTGGGTGAAGTGGCAGAAGGCTTCGTTTGGAGCCACATACTGCGCATTGCAGGCAAAGTCGAGACAATCCAGCGGGGCGTTGCGGGGCCGGCGACTGAGGCCCCGCTCTTGGGGGTAGCCGCGTATCGGCTGTAGGGGCGGCAACCTGCCGCCCGTTACTACAGCCGATAGCGGCGCAGGGGGCGCTGCCCCCACAAAATTAGCGAATTTTGGCAAACATCAGGGTGATATCGTCCATTTGCGGGGCATTGTCGCAGAAGGCCGAGAAGTCGGACCAGAGCATTTGCATGGCCGAGTTGACATCGAGTCTGTCGAAGCCTGACAGAACCTTTCGCAGGCGTTTTTCGCCGTATTCGGCGCCGAGCGGGTTGAGGTATTCGGTGATGCCATCGGTGTAGAGGAGGAGGAGGTCGCCCGGTTGGAGTTCCGTTTTGACCGACTGGTATTTGGCGTTGGGGTTGTCGCCCAGGCGCTCGCCGCGGACGACCAGGGCTTTGACATCTTCCTGGCGCGCCAGGAGGGGGAAGTTGTGCCCTGCGTTGACGATTTCGGCATGGCGGCTGTCGGGTGAGATGCACACGGCCAGGAATGTCATGAAGATCGTGCGTTTGGCGGTCTGGCAGACGGCGACGTTGAGCTCTTCCATGAGGGCGGGAATGTTGAGGGGTTGATTGTGGTGGATGTGCAGGATGGTATCAAGCGAGCTTTTTGCGACGGCGGTGATCATGGCGGCCGGGACGCCGTGGCCCGTCACATCGCCGATGGTCAGGAGGACTGAGCCATCGGCCAGTTTGGCGAAGTTCCAGAAGTCGCCGCCGCATGTGCTGGCGGGTTGGAAATAGCCGTTCAGCGCGATGCCGCCGCACTCGGCGTATCCGTCCGAGGGGAGGAGCGTCGTCTGAATGGAGCGTGCGATGTCGAGTTCCTTTTCGAGCATGGCTTTTTGCTCGGTTTCGACCAGGAGCGCCTGGACGCGGTTGGCCATGACGTTGAATTGTTCGCCGAGCTGTCCGATTTCGTCGCGCGAGCGGACGCTGCTTCTTACGGTGAGGTCGCCGCTTGCGATCTGATTGGCCGCTTTGGTGAGTTTTTTGATATTGCGCGTGACGAGGAAGGATTGAATGCCGGCAATAAGCAGACCAAGTATGACGGCCAGGAGTGCCAGATAGAGCGATCGTTCGAGGGCTTCCTGCTTTTGCTGGTCGCCCTGCTGCTGGATGATTTCGATTTCTTTGGTCAGTCCTGCGATGGAGTAGCCCACGATGAGGTAGCCCTGCGGGGAAGCATGGCCGTCGTCGGATTTTGGCTTGATGGCGACAGTGTATTGCCGGATGGCGAGGTCGATTTTTTCGCCGTCACGGGTGACAAGGGAGCGCACGACTTCCTCGGTGATGGGGAAGTCGGGGGCATTTTCGTAGGTCTCAAGGAATGCCGTGGAGACCTGTTCTGTGACCTGGGATTCGCGATGCCTGTCGAAGAAGAGCGTATCGGCCATGGTCAGGCGGTCGTATTCCGGGCTCATGACGGCGACCCATACGCGCCCTTCCGGGGCGATGATCGTCGCATAAACGGCCGAGTGGCTTTTTTCCCTGGTCTTGTCGTCTTCGACGATGGGCGCAAGCAGGCCCCTGAGTCCCTCAAGGTCGGTGTCGAACATCAGGCTCGAAGCAGGCAAACTCAGCGTTCGGGTGGTTTGCGCGCCCAACTGGTCGAGCGCTTCGTATTGGATGCGCCGGATGCGCTCGGTTTCCCGATCCACGCCTTTTTGCGTATCAGAAATCATGAAGAAAGCGTAAACGACGACGACCAGAATGACGATGAAAACGGCACTCAGCGTCCACTTTATGCTAATCCCTATTCGCATGCAGCCTCCGGGAAAAATCGATGACCGGAAGATATTATCATCATTTGGGGGCTGCCGCAAAGCCCACAAATATTTTAAGCGGGCGACCGTGGGGGGCATCCCCATAGGCGTTAACTTACATAGCGAATATTTAAGTTTGATTTTTCAGAACACCAATAATTCCTTTGCTAATTCGTTATATTGATAGCAGTTCCGCAGCTTGAGCTTGAGCTTGAGCTTGAGCTTGAGCTTGAGCTTGAGCTTGAGCTCATAGCTAGTAGCTACTAGCTAATAGATCGTAATTAAGAGCCATAAGGCAAAAGAGCAATAAAGTTAATAATCAGGTTAACGCCTATGGGGGGCGGCCCTTCGTGTGTTTGGTTTACGTGTAATTTTTTTGTGGGG
>Ga0209737_10000690_pt1 | contig 26452 bp, 11 predicted proteins | sample TergutCu122P3_FD_187284 | JGI IMG/M metagenome (GOLD analysis project Ga0209737, IMG submission 187284) | Cubitermes ugandensis P3 segment gut microbial communities from Kakamega Forest, Kenya - Cu122 P3 (SPAdes) (version 2) | ecosystem: Host-associated > Arthropoda: Insects > Digestive system... | reverse complement strand
TGCCCTCCCGTGGCAAGACGTAGCGGGCCAGGGCGCCGAAACACAGGCAAAACAAAAAAACAGCCACCACAATCAGCACTCTCCACATGATTTCGCTGTTAACTTTCATCTTTGCTCCACAAGTCCAGAGGAAGTTCCCCGAAGGAGCGGGTAATTTTCTTGGGTTGGCTGGCCTGGGCAGCTTTTTGTATGGCAATAAACTCACTCAGCTGGTTGACGGTTAGAAGCAAGCGCCAGGTGGTATACAAGCGCTCCTTAATTTCAATGGCCGCTTTCAATAAAATGGCAATGTTCTCCAGGTATTGCTCGCCGCCTGGCAAGGCCATCAGCTCAGAAATTTTTCTGTTGGCGACAACAGCGTCTGAATACCCTTCGTCACACAGCAAATACAAAGCCTTGCGTATGGCGCACAACGCCGTGTCCTTGTTCTTGTCTGTTATTTTTTTGTTTTCCATTATCAGTCCTCTCATGCAGCAAAGAAACAACACGCTGCAAGGAGACTGGTGTTTGAGTCAAAAGGCGACTCAAACGCGCTAACGAGGACCGGTGCTCAAGAACGAAAAAACCGGCGAACCTTCCGGCTCCACGCCGAGTCGCCAAAGCGGGGAGACGCAGAACGAAGAGATAAGGTTCAACCGGCACTGCTTCTCTTCGTTCGCTCTTGAGCAATAATACATGGGCTCGTTAGACCCAGCCACACCAACTGCTTGCAGCGGGAAGAGACATAGCATGGTTTGTTGTTGCGAGGAAATAAAAATGTGGTGTGGGAGGTGTTTTCGAATGTTGTACGGGCGGCGGGTCGCCGCCCCTACCCCGGTTTTACAAACGTTGTTATTGGCAAATGGTAGGGGCGGCGACCCGCCGCCCAGGCTCGCCCCTGGGGGTTGTGGGGAAAAACACAGCGTTGTTGCGAGGAAATAAAATGTGTATGGGCGATTTTATAGGCGTTGTTGTTGCCTCATGTAGGGGCGCGATTTATCGCGCCCTGATTTGGCAATGCGGCATTGCTGGGCACAGATAGGGTGCAACATTGTTGCGTAGACAGGGCGCGAACCGCCCCTTTCTCCTCCCCTCCCTTCTGTCCAGGGACACACCTCTACCTAGGCGCCCGGAAAGGCACCTTGGGGACGGCAGCGAAATTTGAATTCAGCATAGGACAGGAAAATCTGCAAGTGGAATGGAAAAGCGGCCAGAAAATTGACCGCAGCGTTGCGCCGCCTAAACTTGGGCCAAACATGTCACGACAGAGGTGTAGTATGGCGACGCGCAGTGCCAAAAGCTCCATCCTTTCTCAGCAGCAAATAAAAACACGGCGAAAGGCACTCAGGAAAAAACAGGCCGAGGGGCCGGCCAACCCCAAACACTTAAGAAGGGCACTGGTGGGCATTGCTTTGGCCGCCACTTCGCTGCTGGTGCTGCTTTCCGTGCTGAGTTTTAACCCGCAGGACAGGATTGGGCCGGACTTTCACAATTGGATAGGGCCCATGGGGCATGCCATTGCGGAAGTGTTTTGCGGCGCCCTGGGGCTGTGCGCCTTCCTTCCCTCCGTGGTGGGCCTCTATGCCGCCTTCGTTTTGTCCGTGGGAAACCGCAACAAGTCGCGCCTTACGCAGTGGCTTTCTCTGGGCCTGCTGCTGGTGGCCCTCACCGTGCTGGCTCAGCTGATTTTTGTGGATGATGGAAGCTATTCCCATGCGCCCGGAGGCTGGCTGGGTAAGGAGTTGGGGGGGCTTCTGACGGCTTTCTTCTCCACAGCCGGTACGGTTGTCCTCATGGGGGCCCTGGCCGCCATTGCTCTCATTGTCGGTACCCAATATGTCTTTTTGCGCTTGTGCGCTTTTGCTGCCCAAAGCGCAAAACAACTGTTTGTCCGCCTCTGGCCCGTCGCTTTGGCCTTCGTACAAACACAATGGCAAAACTTCGGGGCCTACAAAGAAGCCCGGCGCGAAAAAAGGCGCCTCGAAAAAGAAGAAGAAGCCGCTTTTTTCGCAGAGCTTGAAGCCGAAGAAGCACGGCTTCGGGAGGCGGAGGCGGTTTATGCTGCTTCTTCCTCTTCCTCCTCTTCCTCCTCTTCTTCCTCCAAAGTCCCCAGGGGCAAAAAACTGTCTCCGCCGCCGCCTCTTCCGCCTCCCCCTCAAACGCCTCACCTCTCTTTGGCTAAAAACAAACTCGCCCAAACAGCTACGCAGCTTTTTGGCGCCTTCTCTTTGAGCTCCCCCCCCGACGAAAGCCGCCCCCCCTCGCCCAGCGCGGACCCGGCCTGGGCCAACCAATGCCTCCCTGAGTTTTCTGCTGCCGCTTCCAATGCCAACGCCCTTGCCAAGGAAGACATTCTCAAAACAGCCATACCCAAGCTGGAGGCCGACAACGCAGCACAAAGCGCGGTGGATGCAAGCCCTGCCGACTTCAGTGCTGCCCACGCCCATGCCACAAACCCGGGGGAGCCCAGCGAGGACTTTCTGCAAAAAATGAGGCGCACCCCTCTCATTGTGGAGCCCAAAGCCCCTCCCAAACCCGCCAAACATGCCCAGGCTTCCTTTGAGTTTATTGGCGGACGCCAAAGTTTTGCGCTGCCCTCCCTGGAGTTGCTGGACACGCACGCGCACGAAAGCACAGAGTTGGACAAGGAGAGTTTTTTCTCCACAGCTGAAAAATTGCGCGCCAAACTGGCTGACTTTGGCATTGTAGGGGAGGTGGTGGAAATACGCCCCGGCCCCGTTGTCACCATGTATGAGTTTTTGCCGGGGCCCGGAATTAAACTCTCCAAAATTGCCGCGCTGGCGGATGACTTGGCCATGGCCATGGAAGCCATGCGTGTACGTATTGTCGCCCCCATTCCCGGCAAAGGTGTGGTGGGCATTGAGGTGCCCAACAAAAAACGCGAAACCGTCTTCCTCAAAGAAGTCGCCGAGCAGGAAGCTTTCCAGAAGTCCCCCTCGCGCCTTTCCATGTGCCTGGGCAAAGACATTGAAGGCATGCCCTATGTCCTTGACTTGGCCAAAGCACCTCATTTGTTGATTGCGGGCACCACAGGCTCCGGAAAGTCCGTGGCCGTGAATTCGATGATTATGAGTGTGCTGATGAAGTCCACGCCCGACGAAGTGCGCTTCATTATGGTGGACCCGAAAATGCTGGAGCTTTCCGTTTATGAAGGCATTCCGCATTTGCTTCTGCCCGTCGTGACAGACCCCAAACAGGCCGCCCTGGCGCTGCAGTGGGCCGTGGACGAAATGACAAGGCGCTATAAATTGCTGGCCGAAGCCGGCGTGCGCAACATTGCCAGCTTCAACCAACTCGTCGAAGTCGAACACACGCAGGCTGCCAAAGCCAGACAAAAAACACGCGCCAAAAAAGCTCAGGCTTTGGCCACAGAAAACCAAACGCTGGAAGCCGAAGAGGCGCGCGCCCAAAGTGAGCTTCTGCAGACGGAGCAGGAGGCCGAAATTCGCGTGGATGCCAGCACGGCTGAGCTGGAAGCAAGGCTAGCTCAAAAACAAAACGAAGGTGCTTTGGCGGAAAAGCCCCAGGAGGAGCGCAAAAAGCTGCCCTATTTGGTTGTCATTATAGACGAGCTGGCGGATTTGATGATGGTGGCCAGCAAAGAGGTGGAAACCTCCGTGGCGCGCCTGGCACAAATGGCGCGCGCGGCCGGCATTCACCTCATGGTGGCCACACAGCGGCCTTCCACAGACGTTGTCACCGGCATTATTAAGGCCAATTTCCCCACGCGCGTAAGCTTCATGTTGCGCAGCAAACCCGACTCCATGACGATTTTGGGCACCACAGGCGCCGAAGCCTTGCTGGGCATGGGGGACATGCTGATGATGCCGCCCACCAGCGCGCACCTCCAGCGCGTGCACGGCTGTTTTGTCTCGGACACCGAAATAAAACGCGCCGTGGAGCACTGGAAAAGCCAGGGCAAACCCGTCTATGACGAGGACATACTCAAACCCAAAGAAGACAATGACGAGGGCATGGACAGCGACAGCGAAGTGCCCGACGAGCTTTACGATCAGGCCCTGGCAGCCATTTCAGAGCTGAAAGCCGTCTCCATTTCCATGCTGCAAAGACGTATGCGCATAGGCTATAACCGCGCAGCGCGCATGATGGAGCGTATGGAGAAAGAAGGCGTGGTTGGCCCCGCCGACGGCGCCAAACCCCGAGAAGTCCTCCTGCCCCCGGACAGCGGCGCCTCCAAATACCGGGAAATGAGTTATTGAGTAGGTGTTGGGGAGGTTGGGCAGCTTAAAGCATACGCTTGAGCGCGTTGTCTTTTCTCAAAAAATGGTGAAACAAAGCCATACACGAATGCATGAGAATGAGGACGAGAAAAACCATCCCCATCACCTCGTGTCCTTCGCCCAGCATTTTGGCGAGGGTGTCGTTTTTCCCCACCAGCGTCGGCAGCTGAATTTCAAAAATCTTCACAGCCCTCCCTTTGGCATTCCCCATCAACCAACCCGACAAAGGCAGCACCAGCATCAGCCCCCACTGAAACCCCACCATCAGCTTGAGTGCCTTGGCTTGCCACGCTGGCACCGCAGGCTCAATGGGCGGCCTTTTGCCCAAAAAATAACTCAGCAAGCGAAAGAGCAACCAAATAACCAACAAAGCGCCCAGCCCAAAATGCACATTCATCACCAGCGTACGTGCGTCGGTGCCTTTTTCAAAAAGTTTGCGCATCCAAATGCTTGCATAAACCCCCGCCACCATTAAAACGCCCGTCCAATGAAAAAAACGCAGGGCCATTGAAAACTTTTTTGAATTGTTTTGAGTTTCCGACATCTTCATCCTCTCCTGACAAAAAGCAGCCCAATATTCACCCGAATATTCAAGCGCCCTTTTTTGAAGGCTCTTATCCCTTCATAACGAACAAGTACATTCATAAGCATGCTCGAAAAAGATGCATGCTGTTTTAATGTCGCTTGAAAAAAACAACTGCGCCACACCGAATTCACATGGGTTTCCGTTTTGAATGCATGCAGCTTTCAGACATGAGAAATGCAGGAGAAGCTCAAATGTTGGGGGGGCTTGGCTTGCGGGCCGTTTTGAGCTAAAAAAGGCTTATTCAAAGAAGAGGAGGCGAAGAAGAGGAGGCGAGGGAGGAGAAAAAACGCGGCCTTCTTTTGTTTTTGAGAAAAGCAGTGAGGGGTTTTGCAAAGAAGTCTGGCCCAAGGGGAATGTGATGAAACAGTTTTGCCTATGGATGTTGTTTCTGTGCGCACCCACGGCGATGGCGCAGGTGGCAAATGTGGACATAACGGAGTTTGAGCGCGTCAGCGGTTTGGTGGAGCAACCTCGTGAAACCCTGCGTGGCGGCGTGGCGATGGATGGTTGGGCTGTTGACAGCACGGACGGAGAAGTGGCAGGCCAATTTCGTTTGCGCATTCCCAAGGGGGCCAAAATCCGCAAGGCCTTTTTGGTCTCCAACTTGAATGCGCCGTTTTCTGCTAACGGTTACGACCAAAGCCTATGCATACCCGAAGACGCCCAGGTTTCTGTTGGCGAAGCTTCCCACGTCCGCACTTTGAGGTTTTTTGAGCCGGGCCCAGACGTGGAAAAAAGCGCACTTGCAGGGGCGCAGAGAAGTTTGTTGCCCATGACCTATTGGGCCGAGCTTTCGGAAGTGATTGAGCCTTTGGCAAAAACCCAAATGCAGAATGCCGACTATGACGGCATTGTGCGCATTCCAGTGCGCGAGCGAGGGGATGCGCTTTTGGATTTTGAAAATGATTGTAGTGGACAGTTTTTGGTTGTCGGACACAACCTGGTGGTGCTTTGGGAGCACGAAGCAGCTTTGCTCAACACCGTTATTATTTCCAAAGGTTTTATGATGGCTGAGTTCAAGCTCCACTCCATTCCTCGCGCGCCCACCACCCTCGGCACCGCCCCTGAAATGTGTTTAGAAAAGCCGGAGCTTCGCCTGCCGCGCGTTTTCTCCGTGAGTGTCATGAGCGGAGACCAAAGCGAAAGTGGTTACTCCGTAAATTTTCCAGAATTGGTGCTGAATGAAGGTTTGCTTTTGAATGGCGAAGACGTTTCTTTCACTGCAAGCATAGGCCGCGAACCCACAGCAGACAACCCCTTGTTCCCGGTTGTAACAACAGGCTCTTTCGGCGGTGCCTGGAATCCCCCGGGTCCACCCGCCTATGGATGGCCCATGGCTTTGGCAGAAGGAGGCCTTTCGCTGACAGAGCCTCAAGCCATAGAGGGCGACGGACTTTTGAACTTGAGCGCCACAAAATTTGGAGCCTGGCCCCGTCGTGATGTGGATATACGCCTTATCCAGCGCGGCGACTTTGACAACTCCCTGTTGACATTGGCGGTGGAACAAAGGCCGGCTTGGGGAAAAGAGAAGGACGCGGATGGGGATGGTTTGTTGGATGAAGCCGACGACGCCTGCCTGGACACCGACGGGAATGGAATAGCCAACCGTTTTGACATAGACAGCGACGGCGACTGCCTCCCTGATGGGGAAGACCCAGAGCCGTTGGTGCATGACAGCCAGGCCTGTGGCCCCGGCCGCCGTTGCCAAATCAGCTATGACAAAAGAATGGGCGAATGTGTGGGCGAAGGCGAAGGTGAAGAGGAGGGCGACACATCCGCCCTTGTCCGCATTAAAAGCCTTTTAGGCGGCGGCTCCGGTTGCGGCAGCCCCAACAGCGCCAGTGCCGCTTTTTTGGTGGGCGGCTCGGGTTTGTTTTGGGCCCTAAGGCGCGGCCGGAAACGCAGCTGAGCGCTCAGTCCAAAAAGAAGTGAAAGTCAAACGTAATGCTGATGGGTGTGGGCTTCCCGCCTTTTTTGGCGGGTTTGAATTTGAAGCGCGCAATGGCTTCTTGCGCGGCTTCGTCGAGGCCATAACCCGCTTTACGCAGGACGCGCACCTGTTGGACTTTGCCCATTTCGTCAATCCACAGCCTCAAACGCACGCTGCCCTCAATGCCCGCCTTTCGCGCCGCTTCCGGGTAGGGAGGTTTGAATTCGGAAAGCACCGAAGGCTCCTCGTCCACCTCCCCTGGAAGCGCATAACTGTCCGCCTTGTAGGGTTTGACTTCTTCGGGTTTGGTGGCAGGCCCCTTCATGGAGCCATAACTGGTATTGCCCACAGGCGCTGAAAATGTCCCCGCTTCTGTTGTCGACGAAAGCGACACACCCGCAATAATGGGCACAGGTTTGTCGGGTTTTTGGGCGGCTTCCTCGTTGGGAGGTGGTGGTGCAGAAGGGGGAGGTTTATTAGCAACCGGAGGCGGTTTTAAGGGAGGCGGCTTAGGCGGAGGTGGCTTTGGAGGTGTGGGCTCCGGCTCCGGCTCCGGCGGTTTGTTTTCAGGCTCCTCCGGGGGAGGTGGTGGCGCCCTTAAAATTTCCATTTCCACGGGGTGGTTTTGCGTTGGGTTTGGGGGGAGGCGCCCCGGCAACAACACCAGCCCGGCAAGGTGAATGACCACAGAAAGCGGCAGCCAGGCTACAGCCCAAAAATAGCCTTTGTGGTTGTCGGAAAAAGGGCTGTGCATGGCGCTTATTCGGAGGCAGCAGACGCGTCCTTTTGAATGTTTAACGCGAATTTGGCGACACCTTCGCCCTTAATCATGTCGATAAGGTGCATCACCTGACCATAAGGGAGAGACTGGTCCGCAGAAACAATGGCCCTGCTGTCTTTGTCTTTGAGGACAATGGCGCGGACTTGTTGTTTCAGAGAAGCCTCACTGACTTCGGCGCCGTCCAGAAAGAGGCTGCCATTTTTGTCGAGGACAATGGAGAGGAGTCCTTGCACGGTTTCGCCCGCGTTGGCTGCTTTGGGCAAGTCCACCTCCACCGTCTCCTTCACAATAAAGCTGGCCGTCACCATAAAAATAACCAGCAACACCAGCACAACGTCCACCAGAGGCGTCACGTTGATGGCGACAATTTCGGCGTCTATGTCGTCGTTGTGCCGGAAACTCATGCATGCCCCTTGGGGCCTTTGTTTTCGCTGGAGGTCGCCCCATTGTGCCCCATGCTGCCCAAAAGCAAATGTGCCAGAGCCTGTGCGCGCCCCATGCGGTTTTTCATAACGCGAGTGAAGGCATTAAAAGCCACCACGGCCGGAATGGCCACGGCCAGGCCCACCGCCGTTGCGACAAGCGCTTCGGAAATACCCGTCATGATGGTTTGTTGCATGTCGGCGCCCTGAATGTTTTGTCGGCCCAAATCATGAAAGGCCTTAATAATGCCGAGCACGGTGCCAAAGAGGCCGATGAAGGGTGCATTGGAGCCCACGGTGCCCAGAAAGGAGAGGTAACGCTCAAAGCCGATTTTGCCTTTGGCCAATGCGGCGGACATGTTTTCTTCAGCCACTTTGGCGTCGGCCTTCACCAGCGAAAGCCCAACGAGGAGTGTGTTGGCCTCCAGGCCTTTTTGTCCTTGAAGCAGCGCGTGCGCTTTGTCCCATTGGGCATTGGCCAGCAAAAGAAACAATTCCCCCGTGCCGCGCAGCCTGCGCACAAAATAAAACGCGCCACGCTCCAGCATAATGGCGACGCAAGCCACGGACAAGGCCACCAGCAGCCACAGCACCCACTCCACGCTGCCCAGCGTCGCTCCCAACAATGTTTGTGTCAGCCAACCCAAACCCTCCGCGGAGGCTCCTGGAACGGCCGAAGCTTGAATCCATGTATTCATAAGAACAGGGCGAGAGAATTCTTCTCTTTTGCCGAGATTGTCAAGGACACAACCCAGCAAATGTAAGCCCTGGCACTCATTGTAGGCACCGCCGGGGTTGCAGAGCCCCCAAGCCCTTTTGTCCCCTGGCCGCCTGCCTGTGGAGCCCCCCCACCCAAACAAAAACGAGGCTTAAGCCACCCAAAAACAAAAAGAGCCTTGAGGAAGCGCCCAATCTGCTAAATAGAGTCGTTTCAAAACTGCCTGGCGAACCCGTTGGTGGACACCAGAAATTGTGGATGCTTATGTCGAAAGAGAATGGCCCGCCCAACACGGTGGGTGAAGTCAGTGTGGTGACGATAGAAGAGGAGATGCGCCGCAGCTACTTGGATTATTCCATGAGCGTTATTGTGGGGCGCGCCCTGCCGGATGTACGTGACGGACTAAAGCCCGTGCACCGGCGTGTGTTGTTTGCCATGCACGAGTTGTCCAACACCCACCAACGCCCCTACAAAAAGTCCGCGCGTGTGGTGGGGGACGTCATCGGCAAATACCACCCGCATGGTGACCAGGCCGTTTATGACGCCTTGGTGCGTATGGCGCAGCCCTGGTCCATGCGTCTGCCTCTGGTGGACGGGCAGGGGAATTTTGGCTCTCTGGATGCGGATGAGCCGGCGGCCATGCGTTACACCGAAGTGCGCATGGAGCGCCTCTGCGAGCATATGCTTGCGGACCTCGAAAAAGACACCGTTGACTTTTCGCCCAACTATGACGGCCAGGACATGGAGCCCGACGTATTGCCGGCGCGTTTCCCCAACCTCCTGGTAAACGGCTCCGAAGGTATTGCCGTGGGCATGGCCACCAAAATTCCCCCGCACAATTTGGCGGAGGTGGTGGATGCGACGGTACACCTCATAGACTGCCCCTCCGCCAGCGTACTGGAGTTGATGCGTTTTGTGCAGGGGCCGGACTTTCCAACCTACGGCTTTATTTTCGGCAAAGAGGGCATACGCAAAGCCTACGAGACAGGGCGCGGCAGCATTTTAATGCGCGCCAAAACGGAAACAGAAGTCCACCCGAAGACAGAGCGCGAAAGCATTATTGTCACCGAAATTCCTTTTCAGGTGAATAAGGGGCGGATGATTGAGCGTATGGCGGAGATGGTGAAGGAGAAGAGGTTGGAAGGCATTTCCGACATACGCGACGAGTCCGACCGCCGGGGCATGCGCATTGTTATAGAGTTAAAGCGCGACGCGGTTGCGGACGTTGTCCTCAACAACCTCTTCGCACAAACACCACTGCAAAGCTCCTTCGGTGTTGTTTTGCTGGCCATTGTCGACGGCCAGCCGCGCATACTCACATTAAAAGAAGTGTTGGAGCGCTTTTTGCTGCACAGGCGCGAAGTGGTGACGCGCCGAAGCCGCTTTGAGTTAAAGAAAGCGAAGGAGCGCCTGCACGTGGTGGAAGGGCTTCTGGTTGCGCAGGACTTCATAGAGCACGTCATCTCCATCATCCGCGCTTCCCCGGACGTCAAAGAAGCCAAGTGGGGACTCATGCACGCTTTTTGTGAAGCGCTGCATGCAAACCCCCTCTTTGAAAAGCTGCCGAAGTTGTCGCTTGCGCATGTGGCCACCCAGGTGGAGCAGTTGATTCAGCGCGCCCAGGGCGCCTTCCCCGGCTACACCACCCTAACCTTCAACTACACGGAGAAGGGTTTTTCCGAAGAGCAGGCAACCAGCATTTTGGAAATGCGGCTTCAACGTTTGACGGGGATGCAGAAGGAGGAGTTGTTTTTGGAGATGGTGGAGCTGTGCAAAACAGTGGCCTACCTCGAAGACATTTTGGGCAACGAGTCCTCCCTGCTGCGGGTAATAAAGGAAGAGCTTCTGGAAGTGCGCGAGCGTTACGCCGATGCGCGGCGCACAGAAATTATTGCCCAGGCCGGAGAGCTTTCCACAGAGGACTTAATAGCGGATGAGCCCATGGTGGTGACTTTGTCCCACGCGGGTTATATAAAACGGACTTCGCTTTCCGAATACCGCGCACAAAGGCGCGGTGGCCGCGGAAAAATGGGCGCCACCACCAAAGAGGATGACTTCATTTCCGACGTGTTTGTGGCCAGCACACATTCTTTTTTGATGCCGATAACCACGCACGGCAAACTCTACTGGCTGAAAGTGCACAGGCTTCCTCCCGCCTCCCGCTCCTCCCGCGGAAAACCCATTGTCAACTTTTTGCAGCTGGCCGAGGGCGAAAAACTCGCACAGGTTTTGGTGGCGAAGGAATTTTCCGACAACCTTTTTGTGTTGTTTGTTTCACGCAAAGGCACGGTGAAGCGCACAGACTTGTCCGCCTTCTCCAACGTACGCACTTCCGGAATTATTGCCTTGGGCATTGATGAAGGTGACGGTTTGGTGGCGGTGAAGCTGACGGACGGCACAAAGGACGTGTTGTTGTCCACCGCGCAGGGCTTAAGCATTCGTTTTTCAGAAACCGACGTACGCTCCATGGGCCGCGTGGCCTACGGTGTGAAAGGCATTACATTGGCAGAGGGAGACGAGGTGGTAGGTGCCGAAGTGGTGGAGAAGGGCTCCACCCTGCTGACAGTAACCGAGCGCGGTTTTGGCAAACGCACGAAGGAGTTGGAATACCGCACACAGGGCCGCGGCGGCAAAGGCATTATTGACATTAAAACCACCACCCGAAACGGCCAGGTGGTGGGCCTGGTGCAGGTAAAAGACGAAGACGAAATTATGTTGATGACCAACGCAGGCACCCTCATTCGTATGGCCGTCAAAGAAATTTCCGTCATAGGCCGCAACACCCAGGGCGTACGACTTATTGCATTGGAGAACGAGGAAGAGAAAGTGGTAGGGGTTTCCCGCCTGCCCGAAATTGCGGAGGAAGCCGTCGGTGCTGACACAGAAAGCAGCGGTATGTCCAACGACACTGGCAGCGAAGACATTTCAACCGTAGACACCTCGTCCACCAACGAGACAGAAGAAGTGCCTGTTTAAGGCCTGCTCCCGCGAAGTGTGAGGTTTTGAGGTTTGTTTGTTTTTGGCTCAAAACCTGCATCCAAAAAAGCGGGAAGGAGGCGCGGATGAAGCGGGTGCTGTTTGTGGGGAGTCTTTTTTTGTTGGGCCTGGGTGCAGCGGAAGCAGAAGGCAGGGAGCCTTTGTTGAACAAAAGAGGTGAGGTGTTGACGGGGCAAATAAACCTCAACGAAGCGACGGTGGCGCAGCTGATTGAATTGCCCGGTGTGGGCCCCGTGCTTGCAGAGCGCATCGTGAGTTTGCGCCAGAAAAAACCCTTCAAACGTGTTGAAGACGTGTTGCGCGTGAAAGGCCTTGGCAAAAAACGCTTTGCCAAACTGAAGGCCCATTTGCGCACAGAAGGCCCCACAGAGTTAAAGTGGCAACCCAGAGAGCAGGAGCCAACCCCCGAAGGAAACGCCCCCTTAAGTCCATTCTGAAACCACATTCCAGACAACCCAGCCCCAAAACAAAAGAAAAACCCAAATAAAAACCAAAAGTTTAGACTCTTTATGCCAGGGGAAGGAGGAGGGGGGAGTGGAGGTACACCCCCCCAGCGCCATTCCAACGCAAACCCGCTTTTTGCGGTATTTCGCGTATACACCCCATAAAATGTTGAAATAATTTGCAAATCCGAATAGCTTTCGCAGCTGCAGCCGCTTTCCCGACATTTTGCTAAATAAGGCAAGAAAATGAACCCCCTTGACTGCGCTAACCCAAGCCTTGACGTGAGCGATGGCAACAGAAACTGAAAAACAACCCAAGGTGCTGGCAGACGGGCCAGAGTTACGTTTGTTGGACAGGAGAGCCTTTGTCGGTTTTCCCCCCATAGAGTTTGCGCCGGGCATACTCATTTCCGACTTTGCACTGCAAATTCCGGAGGTGAGTTTCCCCCTCAACCTCACCGGCGGCGTGGCGCGCTTCCAGAAGAAAAAGCTGCATTTTGGCTATTTGACGTTGCAGGTGGAAGCCCAGGTGGTGCTGCGTCAACTCAAGGAAGTGTTGCCGCACTTAAGTGAGGCCAGGGACTTCTCTCTGGATTTTCGCAACGGTTTTATTGAGGGGCAAGGCTGGTTGAATTCAGCCCCCTTTACCCTGAAGCTTGCCTTCGACGGCGACGGAGAAACGCTGACCGTCTATTTCTACGACTTTCGCCTCTACGCCTACGCCCCCATACCCATACCTCGCTTCGCCGTACAACTGACAAGTGCCTTGGAAGCTTCCGGGGTGTTGCCACAGGTACAGCCTAAGGGGGTGCATGGGTTTACAACGCGCATTTTGCCCCGTTTGGTGGAGAAGGCGGCGGTTTCCCGGGGCTACAGAATTCCCTCCCTGGAGATGGCGCGCCTGGCGGAGGCCAATGTGGACGCCAAGGGCATATTGCTTAAGTTTTCGGCAGGGGGCATGCCTCCCCTGGTATTGCCGGACGAAGCTTTGTTGTTAAACCTTGAGGGTGCGCGTGCTTTTGCTGATGCGGAGCAGCTGTTGGCAAAGGGCCAGCTGGACGAGGCGCGCAATGCCTATTTGAAGCTGGGCGAAGCCATGGAGGCGCACCCTTTTGCGGCGGAGCGTCTGTTGAGTTTAATGCTTCCCGAAACCCAGGCGCACGACTTCGCTTTGGACTTGGCACAGTCGCTGCTTTACCGAAGGCCCAACTGTGCAACAGCCTTGTGGGTAGAAGGCATTATTCGCGAGAAGCGCGGTGAAATGGCCAGGGCGGGAGAATGTTTTTTGAGGCTTTGCCAGCTGGCCCGAAAAAACCAGGAAGAGACGTCGGCTTTTTTTGCGGCGACGGCGGCGGTGCGGCTGTGCAAAGAGCAGGCACCGCAGTTGGCGGTTGCCGCTTTGCATGAAGCTTTGGGGGTAAGGCCCGACAACATTCCCTCGTTAAAGGCCTTGGCTAAGTCCTGCGACAAAGCAGGAGACAGGGCCGGTGCCATACGCGCCTACCGTCGCCTTGCGGCGCTTTCGCGTGACAACACCGAAGTAGCGCACGCGCATATACACCTGGCCAAACTTTGCGCCACCTCCACAGGAGAGTTGGCGGGCGCCCGGCTGCATTGTGAAGCCGCGCTGCGCATTCTGCCGGACAACCCGGAAGCGTTGTTGTGCCTTGGGCAATTGTGTTTCCAGGGGGGGGAGCACCTGCGCGCACTCAAAACCCTGGACAGGCTGCGACAGGCGGCCATGTTGCACCACGACATTCCCCTCGTCGGCGAAGCCAACCTATGGGCGGGGAAGGTTTGGGAGGAGGGTTTGAAGCAACCCGAAAACGCACTCCTCCGCTACCGAGAGGCGGTTTCTCTGTTGCCGAATTCCGCAGAAGCCTTGTCCTGCCAGGGGCGTGTGGCGGAAGCTTTGGGGCATTTGCCCGAAGCCTTGACGGCATTGCAACAGGCCATTGAGTTGGTGGGCACTTTGCCCAACTCCAAGGAAAACCAAAAAGTGGCCTCACATGCGCACCACACCTTGGCGCGCCTCTACCAGACGCGACTGGAAAACCCTCTGCTTGCGCAGACACATTTGGAGGCAGCCCTCTTTTTGGAGCCTTCAGACACGGTTTTGCTTGAAGAGTTGTTGCCGAAGTTGCGCAATGCCGGAAAGCTGGTGGAGCTTGCCGACATATGCGAGCGCGCCGCCGCTTTTGTGCACATTCCTCAAAAGCGGGCGGAGCTGTTGCTGGAAGCCGCAGAACTGTGTCGCGGGCCTTTGGGCAAACCTGAGCATGCCCTCAAATTGCTTTTGGCCGCCTTTGAGGCAACGCCGACGCACCGCCCCATTTTGGAGGCTTTGTTGTCCCTGGCGGAGGCGACGCAAAACGGTGCGCTGGTGTGCAAGACGCTTCGCAATTTGGTGTTGCAGGAGGCAGAGCCCCGCAAGAAGGTTTTGCTGCACAGGCGCCTGGCCCTCGCGGCCAAAGCCGTGGGGGATTTTCCTCTGGCCGTTGCTTCCTTAAACACCGTGCTTCAGGAAGAGCCTGAAGACGTGGTGTTGCTTGGAGAACTGTGCCATTTGCTGCGTTTGCAACATGACATGCCCGGGCTTGTCTCTGTTTTGGAAAAGCGTGGGGCCATTGCGCTTCGCCAGGGCGACAAAACCATGGCGACGCAGGCTTTTCGAGAGTTGGCTTTTGTTTTGGAAACAAGGCTTGGCCAAAAGAAAGAAGCCTTGGAGACACTGCAGAAGGCGGCTTTTTGGACCAAAGAGCCAGGAAGCCTTTCCGAGCTTGTTGAATTGGCATGGAGGTGTGAGCGGGCGGATGTGGCCAAGGAGGCTTTGGAAACATGGCTTTCACTTCCTTCCGCGCTAAGCCAGCCAAAGCAGGCCGCCAAAATACGCGCACAACTTGGCAAGGCCCATGAAGGCCTGGGAGACAAAGAGACGGCTTTGAAATGTTATGCAGAAGCCTTTGTGCACCGGCGCCTGGATGATGAGTTGGCCGGCAAACTGGAGGCCATGTTGCGCAGCCAGGCCTCCTATGTGGAGTTGGCAGAGTTTTGGCACCAGCGCGCACAAGCTTTGGGTGAAGCAGGACGCATACGCGAGGCCTCCTTGTTTTATTTCCAAAGCGCACAACAACTTTTGGATTTGTCTCAGAGAGCCTTGGCCGTACAACGTTTGCAGGCGGCCATTGAGGTAGCGCCGAGCAGCCCTGAGGCCGCCTATGCTTTGGAGCAAATGGCGAGAATGGCGCAAAGCAGTGGCGACGCCCGGGAAGCGGCGCGGCTTTGGGCCGAGTGTGCCGCCCGCACCGCAGAACCCAGGAGAGCTGCCGAAAACTATTGGGCTGCCGCTCAACTGAAAGCAGGAGAGCCTGAGGAGGTGGAGCTTCTGACGAAGGCCATTTCCAGTGACGGCTTGTTGTTGGCTGCCAGACTCCAAAGAAGTTTGCTGAAGGCAGAAGAGGAGCCGGCCGTTGCTTTGGAAGACTGCGAAGTTTTGCTGGAGGCCACACAACAAGAGCAGGCTTCCTTGCCCATAAACCGCATGGAAATTGCCAGGCGCGCCGCTTTTTGCGCCAACGCGCTTGGACAGCAGGAGAAGGCGGCCAGGCTGGTTGAAATATGCCTGCCTCAGGCTTCGCAGGACGTTGCCTTGTTGAAAATGGCGGTGTCGCTTTTTCAGGCGACGCAGAATGTGGTTGCCGAAGAGGAATGCCTGGAGAAATTGTGGCCCTTGTTGCCTCAGGAAGAGTCCAAGCTTGTGCGGCGCCAATACATTGAAGTGTCGCTTTCGTTGGGGCTTAAAGCCTGTGTTTTGGAATTGCTTCGCCAGGCCTTTTTGGAAGAAGCGGGAGATGTTTGGGCTTCCCAGTTGCTTTGGAAATATGCCCGCCATGAAGTGGCCCAGGCAGAAAAAATGCTTTGGTTGGAGGTGCTGATTTGCGGCTTTGAGGGGAAGCAAAAAGCCTCCTGGCTTTGGGAGCGCGCAAGCCTCCACGTCGCCGCAGGTGACTTCGCAAAAGCCAAAGAGGATTTGCGACAAGCCCAGGCCCTTTTTGTTTCGCCTCCCGTGGAGCTTTGGGTGCAACTTGCGGACGTGGAGCATGCGCTTTTGGCCTTCGACGAAGAGTTGGCATGCTGGCAACAAGCGGTTGGGGCGGGAATTTCAGACAGTGCCGTCCTGCAGAAAGCAGCTGAGCGCGTGGTGGTGTTGGCACAAATGCCTGAGGCTGCCTGGAGCACTCAAGCTTGGGAGCTTGCGCTTCAATTGCCCATTCCGGAAGCTGTGCGCTCTCAGGCGTGGAGCTGGTTGGCACGAAAGAAAGTCCAGGAAGGAGATGTGGTTGCCGCCGAAGAAGCTTTTGCAAAGGCCGCGCAACAAGGCCCCAGTGCCTTGCGTGTTGAGGCCCTTCTGGCGCGTGCCCAGTCCCTGGAAACCAGGGGCATGCTTGGCGACGCAAGCCAGGCCTATGACTTGGCGTTGACATTGTCTCCCTCCCATGAAGTGGCCGTGGATGGTTATAAACGCTGCCTGAGAGAAATGGGCGACTTTGAGAATTTGGCCGAAGTGCTTTCCACAGAAGCCCTGCGTGCGCCAAAAGCGAAGGCGGCGCTGCTTTATGAAGAGTTGGGCCATGTCTATTTGGACAAACTGCATTGGCCTGAGCCGGGCGAAGCCGCACTTAGAAGAGCCATTGTGCTTGGCAACCCAGGCCAGGCATTGCGCGTGACGCTTGCCGAGCTTTTGGCGCAAAAGAATGAATTCCAGGAGGCCATGGGTTTTTTGGAAGCGGCAGCCAAAACAGCCCCTCCCACTCAAGCAGCCGGTTTGTTGCGTTATGCGGCGAAATGGGCGCGGGAGCTTGGCGATGATGGCAGAGAATTGCATTTGCAAAGAGAAGCGCAAAAACTGTGTCCCGCCGAGGGGGAAGAGTTGGGCCGCTTTGCCAGGCTGCTTTATTTCAAAGGCGCCATAGCAGAAGCTTTGCCGGTTGTGAGGCAATGGGCAGACTCTCTGGACGTTTTGGTGTCTCCTGAAGAAAGCCTGCAGGCCAAACTCTATTTGGCAGACATTTTGGAAACAGCCAAAGACATGGAAGAGGCCAAACGTGTTTTGGAGGACATTCTTGCCTCTTCGCCTCAGTGTTTGCCGGCACTCAACAAAATGGTGGCCTTGCTTTCTGCCCAAAACAAAGAAGCGGGAATGGTTTTTTGGCTCAAACATTTTGAGCACCAGCCCATGGGAGAAAGTTTCTTTGGCCAAACCCTGGCATTTGCGAGGCAGGCTTTGGGCGAATTGAAAGAGCCGTCTTTGGGTGAAAGCCTGTTTCTGTTGGCAGAAAAAACAGCTGACAACGTGCGACTGCTGCAAGAGGAGCATGTGGCTTTGCTTCGCCCACTCAACCGGCCGGAGTTTCTTGCCAGGCATTTAAACAAACTTGCGCAGCTGCGCCTTGGGGCGGGAGACATTCAAGGCACACTCGAAGCCTGGGAAGAAGAGCTGCAGGTGCTTGAGTCCCTGGGGAACACCCAGGAGGCTTTGCGCACGCTTCAAGCCATGGCTGAGCTTTGCGAGGATGAGGGCAGAACGCAGGAAGCCACAGAAAGTTATGTGCGGCAAGCGCGTCTGGCCATGGAAAAGCTGGGGGCCTGGAAAGAAGCCCTGGGCTATTTGGAGTCGGCATGGAAGCTTTCACCTCAATGGGCCATTGCGGATTTGGGTCGCCAGGCAGCTCAAAAAAGGGAGCAGGGCGACACCCAGGTGTTGTGGCAGTTGCGCTGCATAGAGAGTGCTTCAGAGGGGCAGGAGAAGGCAAAGTCTCTGATAGAGCTTGCGGATATTTATCAATCGCTGGGCGAGCTCAACAAACAACAAGAAGCCCTGGAGTCCGCCCTCAAGTTGTTTCCTCGCTTTGAGTTGGCAGAGCAGCGACTGTTGGCGTTTCTGGAAAGCCAAAACCGCCAGGCAGAAATGGCAACCTATTTTGAAACGCTGGCTGCCTCGTCTGCACAGGAAGAGCGCGTTGACTTATTCATGCGGGCTGCAGACATTTGGGAAACACAACCCGGTTGTGAAGCCCAGGCGGTTTCGGCTTTGTTGGCCGCACGCCTTGCCTCACCGGAAGACATGGCTTTGTTGCTGTGTGTCGCTGACAAGCTTCACAAGCTTAAGCAGCATGGCGAAGCAGCGGAGTTTGACAAATTGCTTTTGGAGCAAAGTCCTTTGCATTCTGTTTTTGAAAGGCATTGTGGCTTTTTGAAAGAGCAGAAAGAAGAGTTGCGTCTGGCCAGGTTGTTGGCGCGTCGAGCGGAAGTGGAGCCTGCAGAGCAGGGTTTGCTTCGTTTTTTGGAGGCGGCAGACATTTTTGAGCAATTGGCTTTGTCACAGGAAGCGGCGCGTTGTGAGCAGCTTGCTTTTGAAATACGCCCGGAAGACAACCGCGCATTTTTGAGGTTGAAGAAGCGTTGGGAGAAAAACCCTCTCAAACTCTCCACACTGCTTTTGGAGCGTGCGGAGCATTCCGAGGAGGAGGAGGCGCTTTCATTGTTGAGGGAGCGTGCCTCCGTTTTGATGAAGGCGGGAGATTTGATGGGGGCCGCTTTTGCTTATGATGGGTTGCTTGAGAGGGTGCCCGATGATTTGGAGGGCCTGAGCGCCCGGGCTGAGTTGGCTTTTCAATCCGGTGGCGCCAAAGCGTCCCAGCCTTTTGACATGCGTTTGTTGCATTTGGAAAATTCGGGGATGAGCACAACAGAGCAGGCCAAGCTTTGGCTTCGTGTCTCCTGGGCGGCGATGGAGAACCAGGCTTTGGTGGATGCGGAAGACGCGTTAAAACGCGTGTGGCAACTGGCCCCTGAGACGGACTTTGGCAAAACGGCTTTGTTTGGGTTGTCTGAAGTATACATCCGGCAGAAGGACTCGGAAAACCTCTACCGCATTCGCCTGGTCATAGCGCAAAAAGCTCAGAGTGAAGAGGCGCACGCCCTTTTGGATGCGGCCTCAAGAATGGAAGGACTCGAAGACAATGGGCTTGCCGCTTTGCGCTTGTTGTTTGATTTGAACCCTGCGGACGAGGAGGTTTTCAGCCGCACTGTGAAGACATTGTCCCAAATGGGCATGCTGGAAGATGAGCTTCGCTTGCGGGAGCACCATGCGCACTGCGTTGGTGGAGAAAAAGGAGCACAGTGTCTGATAGAGGCGGCGCTCCTCGTCAGAGATGATTTTGAGCGAAGTTTGTCTTTTTTTGACAAAGCCCTCGCTTTGGATGGCCACAACCTGGTGGCTTTGCAAGCCAAGGTGCAGATGAGCCGACAAAAGGGGGATTGGGTGGCGCTGGGAGAAACCTTGCCTGTTTTGGCTAGGCGTGCTCCTGCAGAATGGATGCCGGAAATTTACCAGGCATGGATGGCATTGGGAGAGGGAAAAGAGTCCCTGGGGGACATGGAGGGCGCCATCGCTGCATTTGAGTTTGTGGATGCGAATGCGGAAGAAGCCCTCTCACTCAGAGCCCTGGAAGGTTTGGAGCGTGTCTGGGCAAGACAAGGAGACATTCGAAACTTGTCTCAGGTGTTGATAAGGCGCGCTGAAAAAACAACAGGCGAAACGGCTGCCAAACTGCTGTTGGAAGCGGCACAAGGGTTTCAGAACATAGGTGCTTTCGAAGAAGCTTTGGGTGCGGCAACCGCTTCTTTGAAATTGCGGCCAACCATTAAGGGCTGGCTTTTGACGGCGCAGATAAACCGCTCCTTGAAACGTTTTGTGGAAGCGGCCAATGCCTGGGAAAGTGCTGCCAGCATGGTGAGTGGTGACTTGAAGGCCCGCTGGTGGCTTCATGCGGCGGATGCGATGGAGCAGGCAGGCAATTTGGAGGGTGTTTTGGGGCTGCTTTCTCAAACGCGCAGAGATTTTCCCAACACGCTTCCTGACGGTTTGTGGGCTCAACGCATGCTGCACTTGGCCACCGCCTTTTTTGAAAACAACCACTTTCGCCAGGCTTTGGAAATTGTTTCACAGTTTCCGGAGCATCCGGAAATGCAGAAGCTGCGTGTGCGGCTGAATTTTGAAAAACCTTCGGCCCAACCCACGCAGCCTGTTTCAGACGAATTGCCGGGTGCTGGCGAGTTTGTTGCGGATGAAGAAGCCGCTTTCGCTGACTCCACATTGGAGCAGTTGACGCCGCCTGTTTCAGACGAATTGCCAGACGCCTACGAATTTATTGTGGACGAAGAAGCCACGCGCGTTTTTGACTATGGCCCAAAATTGGCCCAGCCAGCGCAGCCTGTTGTTGACGATCTGGCGGCTACCGGCAAAGTGCAGAGTGTCATTGTGGAAGAGGAAGCCACGCGTGTTTTTGACTATGGCTTAAAGGCAAACCAGGCGGAGTTGTCTGCCAACAACCCCTTGTCGAATGCCATGGTGGATGAAAATGAAACGTTTGTTTTGGAGCATGGCTGGAAATTGCTTGAAGCGAGGGAAAAGCCAAGCCTGACTTCGTCGAAACCACCGCTGGAGTCGGCGAAGAAGCTTTTGGACGTTTGCGAGAAGTCCTCACAACCGGAGATGGAGCTTTTGTGGATTGCCACGCAAGTGAGTCTTCTGAAGGAAAGTTGGGTGGAGCCTGAAGCATGGAAGCTTTTGTCGCATGTGTTTCGCGAGCGGGAGGAAGGGAGGTTTTCAAACTGGGCTTATGAGTTGGCCGCTGTGTTGAGCTCCTCCCCGGAGCCTGTGCCCATGCTTTTGGGAACACCCGTCAAATATCGGCTGACCCATGGGGCCTTTTCTCCTCCTGATGATGCCATGCTGCTGACAGAAACTTCTCTGCCCAAAAGCTACCAGGCCCTTCGCAGCATTGTTTTGCAATTGGGTGGCCAGGAGTTGGTTTTGGTGATGGATGTGCGCAGTGGTTTTGAAGCCTGGCTGGGGACGGGCAATGTGCTGGTGTTTGGAAAAGAGGCCCTGACGCGTTTTGGTTTGGCAGAGTTGGGTTATTTGACGGCATTGGCTCTTGTGCTTTCGGGGCGCCGCCATTTGGCCATAGAGAGTGAAATGTGGGCGTCGGTTGCGCGCAAGGCGTTTTTTGCATACCCCTCGGTGCTGGCTGCCGGCCGGGTGCTTTCTGCACTGGAAGGTGCCCCTGCAAAAGAGCCGTTTGGAGAAAAACTCCAAACCAGCGCAGCCTTCAAAAGCATTGTCGACAACATTTTGGATGCTTTCTGGCAATGGTCTCTGTCGCAAAAAAACACTCCATAAAAAGGGCTTTTCACCCGCAGGCTGGTGTTTTGCCTCAAAAAAACGATAAAAAATAACCGCTTGGGTTGCCAAAGGGGACGCTTTCCCTCGGGCGGGCCCCAAAAAGGGCTTTTCCAAAAAGGAAAAGACAGATACAATGTGTATATTCGTTTTTGCCGGAGAAACGGATTCAGAGGCGACGGCAAGATGAGGAAGTCCTCACAGAGAGACGCCTTCACGGGCAGATTGGGCGAGCGCACCCACCATCTGGAGAGACCATGACAACGAACAAACTTTTTACAATGAGTATGCTTTTGCCCCTCATAACCCTCTGGTTCTATGCCACAGAAGCCGGGGCACAATTCACTATTACCGGCGCTTCTAAAGAGCAGGATGTTGTCAGCTATGGCTCTTCTATTCCCTTAGAAACCAATGCCAGTCGTTACAATGTTCATATTATAACCATTAACTTTCCCTCGACGAGCTATAGCATTAGCTCCGTCGTATGTTCGATGGGGCGCCCAAATGAAGAACCTCATTTTTCAGTCGCACAATGTGGAACCATCTATGCGAGCGGAACGACAAGAAACCCTGTTCGACGATTCACAAATCTTCCCGTTGCGCAAGGAGAGAATGAGTTTCAAGTTCTGGTGACGGCACAGGGAGATGGCAACACGTGGACTTCCATATTTACCACTCAATGGTTTGTTCACACCCAAGACGCGCCTCCACCTGAGGCGCTCAATAGGTTGGGTGAAAACGTTGCAGCCCTTGCTGATGCGAACGGCAACTGCAACCCGGTTGTTGTTCCCATCAGGGTAGAGCACTTGGCGCACATCGCTTATCGGATTAACAATGATCCTTCTGTTGGTGGCTTTGCACAACAGCCACAAGCCCCCGCATCCCCTGCAATGCCGCCTTCATATGTCAATTATAACCTTCAGCTGCCGGGAGCAGCGTTCAACGAAGACCGAACATTTTCTTTGGAACTATGGTCTGCAGACCATACTCGAGGTGCCCCCTCAAGGCATGCCACCTGGACTGTGGAGTGTCCCCCCGGTGTCACCGCTGTGTTGGGGGAGCCGCGTCCGCAGACGGGGTATGCTTCCAAAGCCACTTTTTATTTTTCCACGGAAGGCGGGCAGGCGCCTCTGTTTTGCAGCTTAGACGATGCGGACTTTGAGCTTTGCACCAGCCCGCACTCTTATGCAGGGCTTAAAGCCGGTTTGCACACTTTGCGCGTCTATGCCCAAACTCCTGCCGGCAGCCCGGGAGTCATGGTTTCGCACCCCTGGGAAGTCCTCCCGCCTGCCACAAACTTCCAGAGAATTCCCCCAAACAGCTCAGCCTCCACAGCCCTTTTCCAGTTTGCGGCCGCCGAAGGTGTGGATGTGCCGGTGTACTTCAAATGCAGCATCGACGGCGGAAGTTTTTTTGAATGCGAATCTCCTTTCCTCCTCAAAGCATTGGAATTGGGTGAGCACCGCTTTGAAGTCCAGGCCACAAGCAGCGTGGGAGCAGGGAAGGTGGCGTCCCATGTCTGGAAAGTGTCGGCTTCCACGCAGAAGGATGCTTCTGTGGTCATTCTTGAGCCTGCTTCTGGCAGCAAACTGCCCGGGCTTCAGCAAATAAAAGGCCAGGCGGCCCCGGGAAGTGAGATTCAAGGTTTGCTCCTGCACGCGGACACAAGCCATGTTTTTTCGTGCACAGCCGACGCTCAGGGCGCGTGGATTTGCGCTGTGGATTTGAGCTCGGCATTGGAAGAGGGCGCTTGGCAACTTTTCATTTGGGCTTTGGCAGAGGCGGAGGAGGAACTTTCTGCTTTTACTTCTGTGGATTTTCAAATAAACAGACAAGTAGACAGCTCCGTGGACTTGGTTTCCATCCAAAGCGGAGGTTGTTCAGGTTGTTCCGCGGCCTCCGGCCTGCCTTTGAGTTTGGTTGCTCTGGCGGGCCTGTGGGCGATGAGGCGAAGGCGGGGCTAAGTCTTTCGGGCCTAAGCTGGTGTTGCAGGAAAGTGAAAAGTTGACGAATTGAATTTTGAGCTCAGAATGGGAAATCCAATGGCCCTGGGAGCAATTTTGGGGCCGACACCAAATCGAGGGGACATGAAAACAAACACATTCTTTAAGTGGGGCATGTTGTTGTTTGTGGCCTGGTTTTATGCAGGAGAAGCCCAGGCACAGTTTCGGGCAAGGGTAGATGGAGGAAAGCTTGCAGTCTATGGAGACAACCAGGATGAATATAACAGGTTGAACGTAACGGTAAGCGGCGCCCCGTTGTTAGGAATCGTTTCTCATTATGAATGCTTCATTAGTTTTGATGCGAATTATGTTCCGACGAGTGCGGACTTTCATAGAGACAATTGTGGCACTCAACAAGGCACGGGCGCCGATCGGACACTGCTGAGTGGCCTCGCTGTCCAGCATGGGATGAACTACGTTTATTTTCGAGCAGTATCGACGACGTTTTTAATATGGGGAACTCAGACTTCTCAATATGGAGTTGCATCCTGGTTTGTGGATGCCCAGGTAGATGATCCGCTTCCAGCTGATGAGAGGCAGGGCGAAGTCATTGCTCTTGTCAATAACCTGAGCGGCCGTTGCGACCCTGTCGTTGTCCCCATATATGTGGAAAATGGTTCTCGTGTTAACTACCGTGTCAACGAAGACACATCTGTGGGTGCAATGGACATAGATAATTTTCCGCTTCCTGAACCCCCCTGTTACTCCTTTCAGAATTTGCAGCTAACGGGTTATTCATTAAACGCGGGCGAGACACTTCTGCTGCGTGTGTGGATTGCATATGATCGCTTTGCTCACAGGGGAACAGAGCCTGCCGAGGCCTGGATTGTGCGCTGCCTGGACGACAGACCGGTGGTGAGCATTACGGCTCCGTTTCCTCAAGAATTTTCCACCACAGCCGAGTTGCACTTCTTTGCGACACCTTCCGACTCAGAGCTTTTTTGCAGCCTGGATGGGGGCACACCGGAACCCTGCACCAGCCCAAGGACTTATGCAGGACTCAGCGCAGGACAACACACCTTTGAAGTCTATGCTGAGCATGCGGTTGCAGGGCAGGGGTTTCCGGCTTCCTATTCCTGGAACGTGTCTTTGCCGAGTGTGGAATTTGACAGCGTTCCTTCAGACAGCTCTGCCACTGTGGCTCGTTTTGAATTTCACTCCAATGACTTAAATGCGGAGTTTGAGTGCGCTTTGAACAGCTCAAACGACGTTGACTTTGAGCCTTGCTCCAGCCCCGTTTGGGCCTTGGGGTTGGCTTTGGGCAACAACACGTTTTTTGTGCGCGCTGTCAATGAAGTGGGGACAGGCCAGCCCTTAAGCCACTCGTGGATGGTGTTGTCTACGCCGCAACCCGGTGACTTCGAAGTGAGCATTGTGACGCCTGAAAACAACAGCGCCCTGAGAAGGACAGACTTGACGGAAGTGACGGGAACAAGCTCAGCTCCAGAGGGCAGCAGCGTTGTTCTCGTGCTCTCTCAAAACGGCACGAGTGAGCTCATTGTCTGTGACGACACAAATGTCCAAGGAGGCTGGCGTTGCACAGTGCCGGCAACGCTTGATTTGAATGCGGGCGATTGGCAAGCGACAGTGACGGTGGTGTCTGGCACCAACGCAGGCGCGGACTCTGTTGACTTCAGCATTGTCGCTAATGCTGCTGACTATCCCGGCGTGCAGTTTACACAGACGCCGGAGGCTCAAACCACAGTCCGCCTGCCGGTGTTTGGTTTTGAAGGCACCGGCTCCACACAAAGCTTTTTCTGCCAGCTGGACAATGACCCAGGGTTTGACTGCCAAAGCCCCTGGACAGCCCCAAACCAGGTCAGCATTGGCATGCACAGCTTCCGCGTTTGGGGCGTGGATGCTCAAGGCCGCCGCGGCCTCCCCGCTGAGCACCCTTGGGAGGTGCTTCAGTCGATGACGCCTTTGAGCATTGTCGTGGACAGCCCGGAGGAAGGTGAAACCTATTTGCCTGAAGATCTGCAAGTGGTGGGCAGGGCTTCGGCGGATATTACCGAAGTTGTCCTTTGCCTGGATGCTCAGAGCGGTGCGGCGTGCACCACAGCTTGCACAGTGGTCAACGAAACCTTCACCTGCACGTTGGCACCCTTAAGCACGGGGCCCCATACCATTGTCGTCACAGGCTATAACTCGCAGGGAGATGCTTCAAACGTTGAGACGGTGAACTTTGCAATAGACACTGTGCCGACGGTGCGCATTGATGCGTGGCCTCCTGCCACTGCATTTTCCACCACAGCTGAGTTTCGATTCTCTTCGTCCAATGCCACAGAATTCTATTGCAGCCTGAATGGGGGCACGCCGGAATCCTGCACCAGCCCATGGCCTTATACGGGACTGAGTGCAGGCTTATACACCTTTGAGGTTTATGGCGTGAACGCGGTGGGGCAAGGGCTCAGCGATTCCTATTCCTGGAACGTGTCTTTGCCGAGTGTGGCATTTGACAGCGTTCCTTCAACCAGCGCTGCCACCGTGGCTCGTTTTGAGTTTAGCTCCAATGACTTAAATGCTGTGTTTGAGTGCTCCTTGGGTAGCGCTGCATTCGAGGCTTGCACAAGTCCCCATGTGGTGTGGGATTTGCTTGTGGGCTCCCAGGCATTTGCTGTGCGCGCTGTCAATGAAGTGGGGACAAGCCAGCCCTTAAGCCACTTATGGGAAGTGTTGAATGCATCTGTTGGTGGCCTGAACGTGAATGTTTTGGTGCCTGAAGACAACAGCGTCCTGAGAAGGACAGACTTGACGGAAGTGAGAGGCACAAGCTCAGCTCCTGCAGGAGGCACCGTCTTCCTTGTGCTTTCTCAAGGCAGCACAAGAGAGGCCCTTCTTTGTGACAACACGAATGCCCAAGGAGGCTGGCGTTGCACAGTGCCGACAACGCTTGGTTTGAATGCAGGCGATTGGCAAGCGACAGTGACGGTGGTGTCTGGAAGCGACGCAGGCGCGGACTCTGTTGGTTTCAGCATTGTCGCCAATGCTGCTGACTATCCCGGCGTGCAGTTTACACAGACGCCGGAGGCTCAAACCACAGTCCGCCTGCCGGTGTTTGGTTTTGAAGGCACCGGCTCCACA
>Ga0209737_10000689_pt1 | contig 26454 bp, 25 predicted proteins | sample TergutCu122P3_FD_187284 | JGI IMG/M metagenome (GOLD analysis project Ga0209737, IMG submission 187284) | Cubitermes ugandensis P3 segment gut microbial communities from Kakamega Forest, Kenya - Cu122 P3 (SPAdes) (version 2) | ecosystem: Host-associated > Arthropoda: Insects > Digestive system... | reverse complement strand
AAACGTTCTTTGAAACGAGCCTTGGTGGTGGAATTGGTAGACACGCAGGACTTAAAATCCTGTGACCATTGCGGTCGTGCGGGTTCAAGTCCCGCCCGAGGTACAGATTTACATCAAGGTGTAAAAACAATGCGGAAGTAGCTCAGTTGGTAGAGCACGACCTTGCCAAGGTCGGGGTCGCGAGTTCGAGTCTCGTTTTCCGCTCCAAAAAAAGCAGATATATTTTGTATCTGCTTTTTTGATTTAAACTAAATCTTCTCCATTCAGTCATTACGCCAATTGAATATTAGTACTATTTTTGCCCCAAATCTAATCTATGTCCACTGACGAGCTGATTCTTGAGTTATTTTCCAATGAAAATACACGCAATCGCGCCTTTGAAATGCTCGTCAAAAAGTATCAAAGAGAAGTGTATCAGAACGTTCGAAGAATGGTTGGACTGCATGATGATGCCAATGATGTGTCTCAAAATGTGTTCATCAAAATTTGGCGTCATTTAGATAATTTTCGTGGTGAATCAAGTTTGAAAACCTGGATTCTGAGAATTTGCACCAATGAATCATTAACATTTATCGAAAAAAAGAAAAAATTACTCAATCTTACCGACGACTCTTATACGGAGTGGATGTTACAAACCATTCCCGATGATAAATACCTATCTTCCGATCAAATTGTCCAACTCATTCAGCAAGCCATACTTCATTTGCCTGAAAAACAACGTATTGTTTTTTCATTACGCTACTATGAAGAGATGCCCTACGAAGAGATGTCGAAAATACTAAATACTTCAGAAGGAGCGCTTAAAGCCTCTTATCATTTTGCGGTGAAGAAAGTAGAAACTTTTTTATTAAACCATTAAACCTATAATATATACATATGTCTAAAAGCAGTTTTAATGACAGTTATTTTTCCATGAATACATTAGAAAACAATAAGGAGAAACCTTTATTTGAAGTTCCGGAGCATTATTTTGAAAAAATGCAACATATTGTAATACAACGTATTAAACAAGAAGAAAAGCGCCGAAAAACATCTAAAAAATGGCTTTCTGCAATTTCCGCAGCTGCTTCAATTGCTATCATTGTTGTACTTTCTGCTTATCTTATTGTAAATAGAAATCCCAATGAACATTTTTATGTACATGAAGAAATTGTACATCCGGAAGACACAATTATTACTTTAGATTCAAATCATTTAGCTGAAATTGGAGAGGTTATGGTAAATGAACTAACGGAAGCAAAAGGAGAAACCGAAACTTTAGCAACTAATAAAACCTCAGTAGAAACGATTGTATATCGTGCTGTGGATTTTTATGTAGATGATTATGATATCTATAACTTTTGTGAGGTTATGTATGATCTGGAATGCTTTTATGATTACTAGTTTGAATCATGATTTTTACAAGATTTATAGGATTAACAAGATAATATTTGAACTATGAGACATTTAATTTTCGCCTTTTCTTTCATATTTTTCACTTTTTCTTTGTTTGCGCAAGAACAAGAAGATTGTCAGTCTATTATGACGATTAAGAAAAATTTTATTGAACGAAATTTGGTTTTATCCGATAATGAACGCCAAGCGTTTTGGGAACTTTATAATCCTTACCTTAAAGAAGAATCGGAAATTTTTGAAACAAGCAGGGCATTGTTACAAAAAAACAATATTCAACGCAGTAAAAGTAGAATTGATTATACAAAACTGAATGATAAACAGTTGTATATTTTAATGGAAGATAGAATAGCTACCAAAGAAAAGCTCATTGATTTGGAAAAAAATCTTTATGAACAATTAAAAAAGGTGCTTTCTGCCAAAACGTTATACCAATTTTATCAAATTGAAGGGCGTTTTAGGGCCGATATAAAAGAGGAGGCCAAAGGGGCATGCACACACGAAAAAAAATAAAACACTACCTTTGCCGCCTAATTTTTGATCTATGACCTTTCTTACAGAGTATTCATTGTGGTTTGCACTTATTTGCATTTTGATTGGTGCAAGTTATTCTTTTTTATTGTATTACAAAAATAAAAACATCGTATTCGAGTCGCATTCCAAACGAGTGATGTATATTTTTCGTGGCGTAACCATTGCTTTGATTGCATTTCTTTTGTTAGCACCCATGTTACGATTAACTATTAAGAAAACAGAAAAACCAATTATTATCGTAGGTATTGACAATACGGAATCTATTGTTTCTACACCCGATTCCAATTTTTATACTACCACTTTTAAAACAAATTATAAAGATTTAATCCAGCAATTGCAGAAGCATTACGAAGTTGTGAATTATACTTTAGGAGAAAATGCACAATTAATACATGATAATGCCACATTGAATTTTAGCGAGAAATCCACCAATTTAGCCCACTTGTTTGAAGAGATAAATAATTATTACACAAATAGAAATATTGGCGCGGTGGTACTTTTTACCGATGGAATTTTTAATGAAGGCGCCAATCCGCTATATCTTGCGGAAAAGCAAAAAGCACCTGTTTATACTGTGGGAATGGGAAATCCTGAGGCGCAACCCGATTTATATATTTCTAATATTGTGTATAATAGGCAAACTTTTTTGGGCAATCTTTTTCCGGTAGAAATTAAAGTGGCTGCTACACAATTAGCCGGAAAAAACACCACATTAACAGTTTCCGATGGCGATAAAGATATTTTTACGAAAAATATTAATATTGCAGGAAATCATTTTTTTGAAACGGTACGTTTTACATTAACGGCGAAAGAAAAAGGCGTGCATCGCTATCAGGTCAATTTAACACCGGTTGAAAATGAGATTTCTACGAAAAACAATATCGCTTCTTTTTATATAGAAGTGGTGGACCAACGTGAAAAAATTGCAGTTATTTACCATACGCCACATCCTGATATTGCGGCGATTAAAAGCGCACTTGAAATTTCCGATCGTTATCAAATTGAGCTTTTTTCAACGGATAAACTACCTGCCAATATTGATAATTATGTGCTGTTTATCTTACACCAATTGCCTTCTAACCATCAGGCGGCAAATAATTTAGTTGCGAAAATTCAAACTGCCGGTAATGCATGCTGGTATATTTTGGGAATGTCTTCCAATTTATCGGCATTTAATAGCTTAAATTTGGGGTTGAATATTGTACAAAACAAAAATTTGCGCAACGAAGCGATGCCGGCGTTTAATGATAATTTTGTTTCGTTTACCTTTTCAGAGGAAGCGAAAAAGATGTTAACTAAATTTCCACCGGTAAATACACCGTTTGGGGAATATAAATCTGCCGTTTCCTCCAATGTATTTTTATATCAAAAAATTAACAGTGTAACGACTAACTATCCGTTGTTTCTTTTCAATGAAACTCATGGCGGAAGAACGGGTGTTCTCACCGGAACAGGGATATGGCAATGGAAAGTTTATAATTATTTGTATGCTAACAATCACGATGTCTTTAATGAAATCGTAAACAAAACAACACTTTACTTATCTGCAAAAGGCGATAAAAGTTTCTTCCGTGTGATGGTAAAAAACGTATATAATGAAAATGCACCGGTAGAAATCACAGCGGAGCTTTATAATGACAGTTACGAATTACAGAACGATCCGGAAGTGCAATTTCAATTCACAGATAAAGAAGGTAAAAAACATGAAATGCTATTTTCTAAACAAAATAACGCTTACTTTTTGTCATTGGGCAAACTGCCTGCCGGAAGCTACTCTTGGAGCGCCAATGTAAAATTTGGCGATAAAACTTATACTAAATCAGGAGTTTTTACTGTGCAAGAAATACATCTTGAAGCTTTGAATTTGGTAGCAAACCATTCTTTATTGCAAAATATTTCCGAATCTACGCATGGCAAATTTTACACGGTACACGATTTCTCTGCTTTAGAAAATGATATCAGAAAAAATGAGAATATTAAAACTATTGCTTCATATCAAAAACGTTATAGTTTATTTTTGAATTCTTGGTGGTATTTTATAGCTATTATTTTTCTCTTTGGTGCAGAGTGGTTTATGAGGAAGTGGGGTGGGGGCTACTGATCTTGAACCGAGATTTTATCAAGATTTTCAAGATTTCGAGGATTAATCTTCCTCAAATATAATCTTGTCAATCTTATGAATCTTGTAAAAATCGTGGTTCAGACTACTTTATTCTACACTTGAACATCAGTTCCTTTTCAATATATCCTTCCAATTCATCACCAATCTCTACTTTTCCAATGCCGCAAGGCGTACCCGTAAAAATCAAATCTCCAATTTTTAAAGTGATAAATTGAGATACAAATTCAATCACTTCATCTATCGAAAATAACATATCTGCTGTATTCCCTTGTTGCACAAGTTGTTTATTTTTTAATAGTGAAAAATTGATATTTTGTAAATTGGTAAAATGCGTTTTAGGAAGAAAACGATTTACCACTGCTGAGCCATCGAATGCTTTAGATATTTCCCAAGGCAGTGCGTTTTTAAATACATCTGCTTGAATATCGCGTGCTGTAAGATCTAATCCCAACCCGATTTCATCATAATAAGTATGTGCAAACTTTTTTTGGATGTGTTTTCCTAATTTATTGATACGAACCACTAATTCTACTTCATAATGGATATTATTTGAAAAATCGGGGTGGAAGAATGGGCGGTTTCTTAGGGTGAGAGCGGTTTCGGGTTTTAAGAAAAATACCGGTGTTGTGGGAACAGTTTTATTTAACTCTTCGATATGGGATTTGTAATTGAGGCCGATACAGATGATTTTCATAATTATATGTTTTTTTATTCAGCATAGAGACACAGAGGTTCACGGAGTTTTTGTGGGACAAAAGTAATATTTTTCTTCTTTTATTTTTGGTAAAAAAAATTATTTTTGCCGTGTATTAAGTAATAGAACAAATCATGCAAGCACAACTATATACAATACATATTCCTCCAACGGATTATGAATTATTAAAAAGTCTATCCGAAAAATTTGGCTGGATTGTTGAGCCATATATGGAAATAGAGTTAGAATTTTGCGAAATAACCCATGCAGCAATTTCAGAATCAAAAACCAAAACAGGAAAACGTTTTAAAGATGTGGAAAATTTAATCATAGAATTGCAATAAATAAGATGTTAGAACTAAAACCCACTACGCAATTTCATAAGGATTTTAAAAAATTATCACAATCCGATATATTAGAGCTATCCGAGGCTTTAAAACTTTTACAAGCTGAAGTGCCATTGCCGGAACGATACAAAAAACACAAACTTCTCGGAAATCTTATGGATGTGATTGATATTCACGTAAAACCCGATTTAGTGCTATTGTATGAAGTTTACACGATTGAAGAAGCCGGTGAGCCAGTTAAGATAATTTCTCTTATCCGAATTGGAAATCACGCAACATTATTTAAAAAGAAAAAATAAGCAAAATATGTTTTTTAAAATTGAAAATCTACACGTTTCCATAAAAGGGAAAGAGATTCTAAAGGGTATTAACTTAGAAGTGAATAGGGGAGAGGTACACGCTATTATGGGACCTAACGGAAGCGGAAAAAGTACACTGGCTTCTGTAATTGCCGGTAAAGAAATCTTTGAAATTACTCAAGGATCAATTATTTATAAAGATAAAAATCTTTTCGACCTGTCTATTGAGGAGCGGGCACGAGAAGGTATTTTTATCGGTTTTCAATATCCGGTGGAGATTCCGGGGGTAAGCATCACCAACTTTATGCGTACGGCATTGAACGAAACTCGTCAATATCGCGGCGAGCCTGCTTTGAACGCCATGCAGTTTATGAAGTTGATGGAAGAAAAGAAAAAAATAGTCGAATTGACACAAAAATTAAGTGAACGGAGTGTAAATGAAGGTTTTTCCGGTGGTGAGAAAAAGCGCAATGAAATTTTTCAAATGGCAGTGCTTGAGCCGGAATTGGCAATTTTAGACGAAACCGATTCAGGACTTGATATTGACGCTTTGCGCATTGTGGCAAACGGCGTTAATCAATTGAGATCGAAAGATAATGCTACGGTGGTGATTACACATTATCAACGTCTTCTTGATTATATTGTTCCTGATGTGGTACACGTGCTTTTTGATGGAAAACTTGTGAAATCAGGAACAAAGGAGTTGGCATTGGAACTCGAAGAAAAAGGATATGAGTGGATTAAAAAAGAATATGAAAATGGCAAATCCTAATTCAACTACATTCCGGTGTAAAATTAAAAATTTGGACACTCTACTAAGGGTGTTATTGGATGGAAAAATTGCTGATAAGCAAAAAGATGAGTTTCTGGACAAGGGCGTTACTATTACTTCAATTGAAAATGAAAACTGCTTACATATTCATGTAAGTGAGAATATTACAGTTAGCAAGCCGATTCAAATTGTATCTGCCATTCAAACCGATAAACCTTTAAAACTCAATCAGCAATTTAAGATTACCTTAGAAAAAAACGCATCGCTCACCTTACTGCATTGTGATGATTCGTTACAAAAAGAACATACGAATATTCATAATTTTGTGGACGTTACGCTGGCAGAAAATGCGCACTTGAACTATTATAAAATGGAAAATAAAGATGCAGGATCTGTTTTAACCAACCAGATCCAGGTAAATCAAAAAGCATCTTCTCATTTTTATTCTAATGTGATTACTTTTAATGCAGGAAAAGTGAATAATTTTTTACATGTTCATTTGAATGAACCTTTCGCAGATGTGCATTTAAATGGCTTGTATTTGGTAGATAAGCAACAAGCCATTTGCAATGAAGTGAAAGTATGGCATCATGCACCCGATTGCACGAGCCGGCAACTTTACAAAGGCATTGTAGATGATGAAGCACGCGCTACTTTCAACGGACATATTATCGTACAACAAGATGCGCAACGCACGGCAGCCTTTCAGGTCAATAAAAATATTGCATTGACCGACGCAGCGCACATTCACACACAGCCATTTTTAGAGATTTATGCCGATGATGTGAAATGTAGCCACGGCGCTACGGTAGGTCAGTTAGATGAAAATGCCATGTTTTACCTACGTTCTCGCGGCATTTGCCAAAAAAATGCACGCATGTTATTGATGTTTGCTTTTGCTAATGAAGTTGCTCAAACGGTTAAAATTCAGGCATTAAGCGAACGTTTATCTCAAATGATTCAACAACGATTGAAAGGGGAGCTTCATATTTGTTCGCAATGCGCGTTGCATTGTGAGGGGAATAGAGAGGTGAATTTTGGGTAGAAATTGCATTGAAAGCACGCGGATGACGCAAATTAAACAGAGAAACACAGATTTTATTTATCTTGTAGCGCTTTAAACGCTTCTCCCAAATTTTCAATAATATCCGATGCAATAAGGCTTTCGTATGATTGTTTTTCCAAAGCACAATCTCCTGCAAAACCATGGAGGTAAACACCTAACTTAGCTGCATTTTCAGGAGTATAGCCTTTAGTTAATAATCCCAGGATAATACCTGTTAATACATCACCACTTCCTGCAGTTGCCATGCCTTGGTTGCCGGTGGTATTCATATAAATGCTTCCATTCGGTAGAGCAATGGTGGTGTAATGACCTTTTAAAGCTACAATAACGCGATATTTTTGTGCAAAATCTTGGGTTTTTAACACCCTTTCGAAATGATTTTCCGATTTTTCGGTTAAACGGTCAAATTCTCCGGCATGGGGTGTTAAAATAGAATTTTCGGGAAGTAAATCTAACCATAACTTATTTTCTGCGAGGATATTCAAAGCATCTGCATCTACAATAATAGGGTAGGGGATTGTTTTTAGTAATTGCAATATTCCTTTTGCAGAAGCAGGGTCTTTTCCTAATCCCGGTCCAATGGCAATGGCATTACAATTATTCACCGCATTTGGTAGCGATAAAAAACAATCGGGATTAATGTCGCCATCTAAAATGGCTTCGGGAACGTAAAGCGCCACCTTATCTAACACTGAAGCAGGTGCATGTACGATAAGTTTTCCTAACCCCGAACGTAATGCCGCTTTTGCCGATAATAAGGCGGCGCCGGGCATATTGTGCGAACCTGCGATAAGGATTCCCAGCCCGTTACTGCCTTTGTGCGCAAATTTTGGGACAGGAATATAGGTTTCTTTTATAAGCTCTTGTGTAAGTAAATGAAAATCTGATAATCGAAACTTCATAGTATTCTTTATTTGTATATCAGGCGCAAACGTAGAAAAAAAATGAATTGAAAAACTATGATGTTAAAATTGTTCTATATTTGAAATGAGCTGATTTGCTCATTTTTGGGAAAATACGGTTTAACGAAGTGTATAATTTTATGACACATTATTGATGCTTTTTGAAAAATGATCAAAAATAGTGTACAGTATTAATACACTCCGCTTTTTTTGGAGAAAATTAACTTGCGTGAAAAAACTATAATAAACTGCCAAAATTGCCTTCAATGTATTACGATGAGATTCATATTGGGAAGAAAATTCAGTTCGTTTTTAATCAAAGCGGGTTGGCAATTTCGCAATTTGCACGCATGCTTGGAGTACATAGACCCCGTATTTATAATATCTTTGAAAGCAAAACCATAGACACAGAGCTCTTGTGCAAAATTTCTGATGTGTTACACTACGATTTTCTTACGGAGGTTTATTTAAGAAAACGAGAAGTTGATAATCAAAATCCCACTACCATTAACATACATTTCCAAGTTTCTTCGGAAAAATTGGCGGATTTTATCAAGTATATTAACAAGTTGAAAAAAGCGGGGATTATTGAATGAAGATAAATGGTTATAATTTGTAAATTTGCAACCGAATTTGAAATTCAAAAAATTACCATTTATCACTTATTAGCTTTGTATGAAAATTCCTCACACCTTCACCATTGTTTTTAGTATTGTAATTTTATGCGCTGTAGCAACCTGGTTCGTCCCTGGAGGCGCATTTGCACGTGAAACTGTTGAAATAGACGGCACTACACGCAGTATAGTAATAGGAGATTCGTTTCAATATACGGAAAGCAATCCTCAAACCTGGCAAGTATTTACTGCTTTTTTTAATGGTTTTAAAAGAACTGCGCATATCATTGCTTTTATTTTTATGTTAGGTGGCGCTTTTTGGATACTGAATGCTACTAATGCCATCAATATTGGCATCTCCGGTTTTTTAAGGAGCACCGAAAAACTGAAAAAAAACAGATTCTTAAACAAAATAGGCGTTAATAATATAGTCATTACACTCATTATGATTGTTTTTAGCTTGTTTGGCGCCATTTTTGGCATGAGTGAAGAAACTATTGCGTTTATCATTATTTTTGTACCGTTAGCCATTTCTATGGGCTACGATTCCGTTACAGGTGTGTTGATGTGTTATGTAGCTGCGCATGTAGGTTTTGGCGGAGCTATGCTCAACCCATTCACAGTGGGTATTGCACAAGGATTGGCCGGTTTGCCCATTTTTTCAGGTATAGAATATAGAACGTTGTGTTGGATTATTCTTACCGCCATTACCATTGCTTTTACACTGTGGTATGCGAATCGTGTGAAAAAAAATCCGAAAAAATCTTTTATGTATGAAATAGATAACTATTGGCGAGAAAAAGCTGCTGAAACTCAGAATGTTCATGAAGTGCAAAAATCTTCCTGGGCAACATGGGTGGTTTATGGGGTAATTTCATTCGTTTTGATTTATTCTTCATTTGCATTTACTTATAGTACAATTACGATTGGTAATAGCACACTTACTGTCATGTTATTTCCTGTGATTGCCACAGTTTTTATTCCCTTTGGTTTTTATTCCGCTTATAAATCCGTTCATAGTTATATTTTGTCGCTGTTGTTGCTAACAGTTATCGTTTTAATAGTTGGTGTATTGGGTTATCATTGGTATGTAGGAGAGATTGCCGGCTTATTTTTTGCCATGGGCGTAGCAAGCGGATTGGCATATCATCACTCATTTGATAAAATAATTCGTTTGTTTTTAGAAGGATGTAAAGATATTATGAATGCCGCGTTGGTGGTGGCTATTGGAGGTGGAATTATCATTATTTTAGAAGATGGACAAATTATTGACACAATTTTATACGGTATTTCACAAACTATGGCGAATGCCGGAGAAATAGGCTCGGTGGGCGCCATGTATTTCATTCAAACCGTATTAAATCTGTTAATTCCTTCGAGTTCTGCCAAGGCTGTACTCACCATTCCCATGATGGCGGAATTTTCCGATATCATCGGTGTTTCAAGGCAACTAACAGTGCTTGCTTATCAGCTTGGAGACGGATTTACAAATATGATTACACCTACTTCCGGTGTGCTTATCGGCTGTCTTGGAATTGCTCGTGTGCCTTACTCCAAATGGCTCAAGTTTTTCTTCCCGTTTTTGTGTATCTTGGTGGTTATCGGGTTTTTATTGTTGTTGCCGCCGTTGTTTTTTCAGTTTAATGGCTTTTAAGATTGAAGGACTGAGGGACTGAAGGATTGGTGAATTTTGTAGTATCTACCAAATGTCAGCAATTTTTTATATTCAATCCTTCAGTCCTTCAGTCCTTCAGTTCAGACGGTCACAGAGATAGAATTGCTCTTGCTTCCGCCGGTGTAGCTATTTCGCGACCCAATTCTTTTGCTAAACGCACTACCTTTGCCACCAATTCGCCGTTAGATTTTGCCAAAACGCCTTTTTCGAGATACACATTATCTTCAAAACCCACGCGCACGTGCCCACCCATGGCGATTGCTACCGCCGCTAACGGAAACTCGGAGCGTCCAATTCCTGTTGCCGTCCACGTGGCATCACTAGGAATGGCATTTACCAACCAACACAGATTAGAAACCGTTGCAGCGGCAGCGCCCGGCACGCCCAACACGAAATTTATCTGCATAGGATGCCCCGGCACCTGACCTTTTTTTACCAGATTCAACGCCGTATCCAAATGTCCCATTTCAAAACATTCAAATTCGGGTTTGATGTTGTTTTCGAGCATTCGTTTGCCGAAATCGCGCAACATCGGGATAGTGTTTTCAAACACTTCATCGCCAAAATTGCATGTGCCGCAATCCAACGTAGCCATTTCGGGAAATAATTCCGTAGGTTGCAGACGTTCCTCTGCCGTCATTCCCACTGCTCCGCCCGTAGAAGGAATTAAAATTACATCGGGAATCACCTTTAAAATAGCGTCTATGCATTCTTTAAAACGCGCTTTGTCTTGGGTAGGTGTGCCATCATCTCTGCGAACGTGCAAATGTACAATTGCTGCACCTGCATCATAAGCCGACTTTGCCTCTCTTACAATCTCCTCCACCGTATAAGGAACGGCAGGATTATGTTCTTTCATAACTTCTGCACCGCAAATAGCAGCGGTAATGATTAGTTTTTCCATACAAAATTTTGATTAAGATTTTTAGGCGAAAATAGAGTTTTTTTCAAGAAAAAAGATTTAGGTTTCAGTCTTTCTATTCGCCGTCTTTATTATTTTTATTCACCTTACGCCTAATAATAACAATTGCTGCCGCAAATAATATTCCTACAACTGTACCAAAAAAAATCAAAAAATTGTCCCATAAAATGTCAAATAATTGTCCAAACAAATTACCACCATCTATTTTAACCGATACAGTCAATATTTCTGTTGTTTTAGGAATAGATGTACCTGAGCAGTCTGCACATTCAAATAATTCAACTTTAGCGCTTACCTTAAACTTACCTCGTTTTTTGGGAATTAGTGTAAAAGTTTCGGATGATCCACTGGGATGTATTTTAACACATCCTGATACCTTAGGTTCAATATCAAAATCGGGAGCAATGGGTGTAATCTTTGCATATTGTCCAATGCTTGCAGGAAATGACATTTCATCACGAACCATCTCTTCTTTCAGAGATGGTTTATAATCTTGAGCGCCAATCCATACTCTAAGCATTCCTGTTTTATCTGCTGCAATTTGTTTTGTAACATCTAAAGTAGCTATATAATCATCAAGTTTAGGACGATTATTATTTACTTTGGAAAATTGAGGTTCCTGATTTTCTGAAAAAAATGTTTCTTCCGTATCTGGGGAAAAAGTTTCTATAGCATCTACCTCCATAATTTCATCTGTTGGATCTTCTGCACACCATGTATCTTCTATGTTTGGAGAGGGAGCACATGAATAAATAATAAACAGCAATAATGCTGATATGCAAATAAATAATTTTTGTTTCATTTTTTTAATTTAGGTTGTGCGAAAATAAAAAAAATTAAAACCGCAACTTTACTCCACCAAAAAAATTAATCCCCGCCTGTGGAAAATAGCCATCCTCGTAATGTTCTTTGCCGTCCAATAATACGCGATAAAGCCATGCATTGCTTTCATACTTCGCATTGAAAATATTATTTATACTAAAAAACAGGCTTAAATTCAGTTTCTTCAATTTGGGAATGTCATACCTCAAATTCAAATTGTTTACACAATAAGGTCTCAAAATATGATTCTCATCTTGCGAATTATCAACGTATTGCTTGCTTACAAATTGCGTCATTAAATTTACGCTAAAGTTTTTAAACGGATAAAACTGAAACACGTTGGATGCTACAATCGCAGGCGAAAACGAGATAGTGGTACTTTTCATAAATGTGCTTATATATTCCTCATCTTTAAACTCCCAATACTCATCTCTATTTTCTATTAAATGCTCATAATTGAGTATTTTATTAAGACTGAACGTACCAGCAACTTTCCATTGAAAAAACTTTACCGGTTGATAATTTGCCACCAATTCCAAGCCCAAACGATAGCTGTCTTTTACATTAGTCATGACTGCAGCGCCTGTAGGGTTTATTTCTCCTGTTAAAACCAACTGATTGTGATACAGCATATAATATCCATTTGCATTAAATCTGAGTTTGTTCATATTTAATGTGTAACCTAATTCAAAATTATATAATGTTTCAGGCACCGGCGTTTTCCCCGGGGCAGCATTAACTAAATCGGAGCGCGTGGGTTCACGATTTGCCACCGCAAAAGAAAAATAAGTAGTTTGTTCAATATTGTACTTTTGCCACGAATAACTGATGGCTGCTTTTGGGTTTAAGAATTTGTCCCACACATGGTTTTGCGTAATATCGTTCCTTTTATCGTTCGTTCCTGTAATTTTATAATTGATGTAACGATACTGAAGATCAATATACGCGAGCCAGCCTTTGTAAGTATATCCTAATGAGGCGACAACATTTCCTTGTAACTTATTTCCAACGCCGTTATACCATTTGTAATTTGGGGACACCGTATCTAAATATTTTCCCCAAATAATCGTTCCGTAATGCTTTCCGTCATAATTATTTAGTGCGGCGCGGGTAGTCAAAAACAAGACATGATCTTCGGTTATGGCAAATTCTTTCGTTGCGTTAAAAACCATGCCATAAAAATAATTGTCCAAATATTTACGAGTAATAAAATCGCTTCTACTAAGGAAGCTATCGCCAAAAACAAAATTAGGCAATCCATATTCAGAGAATTTTCTATTTTGTTTGTATTGTTCATAATAGCCGATACCTCTCGTTAAATGTGCGCCAATATTCATATCAAACCTTTTTTTGCTGTTTTTGTAGTCGTAAAATAATTGAGAATGGGTTTGTTGGTAATTATCGGTTTCATTATCGTAACGAACAGGATTGCCGTTGGCATCATAAAGCCAATCTTTATAATCTTTAGCAGGATCTTTAAGTAATCCGTTACTGTTAAATCGGCGGTTTGTTTTTAAGGAATCGGAAGGCACGCCGTTCCATGCCAATCCTGTTCTTTCATTTCCATAAAAAATGTTCATTCTCAGCTTACTAACATTTTCTTTTCGTTTTTTAGGAAGAAAAATATCGCCGGAAAAAAACAGTGAGTTTAAATTTGCATGTGCGTTATCAATATAACCATTACTTAAAATATTGGAATAAGAAACGGTAACGGCAGCCACATCTTTAATCATTCCCGTAGAGGCAGTTACGCTATTTCTAAAAGTATAAAAAGAGCCTGCGGCGGTAGTAAATTCTATAAACGGTTTATAAGTAGCCTGTAACGTGCTGAAATTCATCGATGCGCCAAACGCAGCAGCGCCGTTGTTCGACATGCCGACACCACGTTGCACATTTAACGATTGAACAACAGCGCCCAAATCCGGCAGATTCACCAACCACGTACCTTGCGATTCCGCATCATTCAACGCAATGCCGTTGAACGTAATGTTGATGCGTGTTTGATCTATCCCGCGCAACCGCATAGAAGTGTATCCCAAGCCCGTACCCGCATCGGAAGTTGTAATCATGGAAGGAATGAGATCGAACAGATTGTTAATACTGCCATTTCCTATATTATTTCGAATATCGGGTCTGGTAATGGTGGTTGCCGAAAAAGTTCTCTCTAACGATACCGGCGCTCTTTCCAATACTTCTACAGACATAAGTTCCTGCACGGCGATGGAATCGGTGGGGAGGGTTTGGGAAAAGAGAAAGGAGAAGGGAGAAAGGCAGAAAGCAGAAAGCAAAAAGCGTAACTTGTAACTCGTAACTTGTAACTTGTAATTCATAACATTAAATTTTAAATTTTTAAATCTTTAAATTAAAATTATGAAGAAGTACGAAAACGAGTATTTATTTTTTTCTTCCTACGCCGGCATTACCCGGATCAGGTTCAATGGGTGTAATCTCAGCCTTTCGGCACCCCTTCATTTACGGCGGCAAAAATATACTTTTAATGAAATAAAGCGAAAAATTGCTTAAAATTATTTATAGGGCTCAACTCCACCTATCAATCTGGGTACTGCTCTTACACACAATCCCGATTCAACCAAATCTCGGCTTATTCGTAATATCTCGCTTAATTCTATATTTAAGATCACTAAATAATCCCCAAGACCATACGATAATGTTATTTCTTCAATATATTCGGTTAAACCGGCTTCATCCAAAATATGCTCCGGAGTTTGATCTTCTTTAAGTTTAATTTCAATCGAATTCATTGGAAATCTAACAGATCTATATCCCATTATCAACTCTGCTCGCTCCAATCCATAAGCTGCACTAAGAACTTCAGGAATTTGCAACAGATCATCAAGCTTCGTTTGTAGTGGATTGATGCGAGCCATTACAAACACAGGGTTATGCTCAGGAAGACAAACAGCCCAAGTAAACTTCTCACACAATGCTCTGGCATCAGCGTCAGATTTACAATGCATTAAAACGAAATCTTTTCTAACAGCAAACCACTCTTTTTTTTCATTGTTGCCATAAAAGTAATCAGCTTCCCCCATAGAAGTTTTTGTTTTTAATTCTATTGAACTCTCATCGCTCAACTTTTCTACAAGAATTGCAAAATGCCAGTTTTTGTTGGCACTTACAGGGTTTAAAAATATTTCAATATCAAGTTTAAACTTTCCACGAGAAAGTTTTTGTAATTTTTTCGTGATATAGACAGCGCTATTTTCAGAGCTACCACTTACCAACAACATGCTATGTTTCGAAAAATCAACTGTATTGAAGCTAGGATGATTATAGGCAGTAGGATTAATATACGTTTTAAACTTTTCGTCATTGTTAATAATAATAACCTTTTCGTCATAGTTCAAATTTATCCAATCGCTAAGATCTATATGTGCTAGATAATCGGTATATTCAATATCAGTTGGTTTTACAATAGGATTATCAATCGGATCATTGTCTTTTTCTTTGTTACATCCGGTAATAAAAAATAAGCCAGTAAGGGTTAAACACAATATTACAATTGCATTTTTTCTAAAATGCGTTGATGGTGTTGAAAAAAGATTTTTCATAATAAAAAAGTTTAAGTGGGAATAATTGTTTTGACGAAAATAAAAATGTGCATTTATAACGTTTTCCCTATTATTTTGTTGTAATGTCTGCTTTTTCAAAATGTAATATATATTTGCCAAACCAAAAACGTTTTAATGAATTTAACTTATTTTAGTAATGAAAGAAGTAAAGAACATTTTGATTACAGGAAGCAATGGACAGTTGGGCAGATGCTTGAGAGATGTAATACAGAACACCCAAAACTTCATCTTCACCGACATCGAAGAATTAGATATCACCGACATTGACGCCGTATCAAATTTTGTTCATGAAAATAAAATAAACTGCATTATTAATACAGCTGCATATACCGCTGTAGATAAAGCTGAAAGCGAACCTTTAATAGCATTCGATATTAATGAAGAAGGCGTTTGGAATTTGGCGCATGTTTGCATGGAACAAAATGTGTTTTTAATTCATATTTCTACGGATTATGTGTTTGACGGAAGTGCTACAAAACCCTATAAAACAGATGCCCACACTAACCCTGTCTCTGTTTACGGTAAATCGAAATTAGCAGGTGAAAAGGCGATTCTATTTGAGCAAATACCCAGTGCAATCATCAGAACTTCATGGCTTTATTCTAAATACGGACATAATTTTATGAATACGATGTTACGGTTAGGTAAAGAGAAAGAAGAAATTTATGTGGTTGATGATCAATTTGGTGCGCCTACAAATGCGCATGATTTAGCAGTGGCAATTTTACAAATTATTCATCAAACAGATAAAATTCTGCAACCTGCCATTTTTCATTATGCAAATGAAGGCATTACTACTTGGTACGGGTTTGCCAAAGAGATTATGAAGATTGCCCAATTGCCTTGTTTGGTGCACCCAATTACTACTGCCGAATATCCAACACCGGCTGCGCGTCCGGCATATTCCGTTTTCGATTTGTTTAAAATAAAAAACCAATTCGATATTCAGATACCGAATTGGGTGGAAAGTTTGCGAAGAGAATTATCTTAATTTTACTTGCGTTGGTTAACCATATAGGTTAAACCAATATTCACATTGAGCGATTGCAGGTCTTTAATTTCAATTACTCCGAATTTGTATTTATTTGTAGCATAATTATATGCCACAGATACTTTAGCTCCTGCCGGTGAATTTTTTCCGAATTGCAAGAAAAGCCCTACTTCCGGCGTAATGATGAAACCATAATTTTCGGCTCTAATTTGTATGTCTTGAATAAATACGCTTTCGGCAGCGTAGCATAATCCTAAATATACGCCCAAATAAGGTTTTAAAATGCGGTTGGGAAAAAGATGTCCTACCGCGCCTATTTGAAACGGTAATTTGCGTATATAACGAAAAGTATTGGCATAAATGCGCAATCCATTCCCGTAATCATATACACGTGATGCCACATCCGAATAATAATTGTTGAATCCTAACTTGAATCCTATGGCTACATAATCCATAAGAAATATTTGTCCGTTAAAATGCCCCCCACGCCAACTGTATTGCTCCACAAAACTATGGCTGGCACCGAACAACGTTCCCGTGCTGTATTCTAAGGAATAAAACTGGGTGGTTTGCGCCGAACTATTCATATAGAAGAAAAGGAGAAGGGAAAAAAGGAGAAGGGAAATTTTTGATCTATTCATGTCTTAAAAATTTTTAATGGTTAATAATGTTATTTTCTGCTAAGTTCAGGGGTTTGGTCAAAGCATTGATTCATATATTGTGCAATTTCGCGGTCTGTATATGTATTGGCAATTCCACGCACTAACCCCATGAAACAACTGTGTGCAGTGTATCTATGGTCGGGAGTTTCTCTGAAACAAAAGCAATCTATAATGAGCGTTTTTGCAGTGTAGGAGGTAACATAAGCGTAAGAAATAGGATAATAAGGAACCCATGGGTTCCACCATGGCCAATAAGGATTGTAATAGCTATACCACCAACCAAATCCCAAAACTTGTACAAATTGATTTTCAACATAAGTGAGGTCAAAGAAAAGATCCGGAGGGGTGGTTTCCGAAATATCCTTCAAAGGAACATAGGTAAACCCCCTGCTCTCCATTTGTTTAATAATCACATCTTTTTGAAAAGTTGCTGCGGATTTTGTCTCTGTTATTTCTCCACGCCAGCTAACATGCAAATCTGTGATGGTGTCAGTTACCGAAAAAGTAATAACATTCTTAAAATTAAAATCAAGATCTACCTGAGAAACAGCAATAAGCTGATCTTCAGCTTTAACTAAGCCCTCAAAATCTTGACACGCACTCAAAAGAAAGAGCGTTGCGGCTAATGAATAGATGATTTTTTTCATAAAATATATTTAATTGTTATTTTCGAGATTTTATTCTTATCACCCAAACTGCTATCCAATAGGTGAGTGTAACTCCCAGAAATGCGCCGAACAAAATAGGAAATTGCTCATCATCATCTAATAACACAAATAAAGGGATGATAATAGCGCCTAAGAGTAAGAAATAGCGAAAAACAGTTTTCATGCCGCGAAATTATATTTAATTTTAAAATATTACTATATTTTCGCGAACGAAAAATTTAAGCGCCATGCTACACATTCAAACCTTACGAGACAACGCCGATTTTGTTATTGAAAGATTAAAAGTTAAAAATTTTGAAGCCAAACAGATAGTAAACGATATATTGGCTTTAGACTTACAAATTAGAAATCTGAAAAAATCATTAGACGATAATTTAATGGTTCAAAACAAACTTTCCAAAGAGATTGGTATGTTGTTTAAAACCGGCAAAATTGAAGAGGCCAATCAGGCAAAAGAAGAAATTGCTCGTTTAAAAATAGAAGAAAAAGAGATGCAGGAAACATTGACAACAAAAGAGCACACCATTCAAGAATTGATGGTGTTGTTGCCGAACTTGCCACATGAAAGCGTTCCTTCCGGAAAATGCGCAGAGGACAATGAAATTGTATATGAAGAAGGTGATGCCGCTCCTTTTGAAAATGCTTTAGCACACTGGGATTTAGTTAAGAAATTCGATATTATTGATTTCGATTTAGGTACAAAAATCACCGGTGCAGGATTTCCCGTGTATAAAGGAAAAGGAGCGCGTTTACAACGTGCATTGATTAACTTTTTTTTAGACTCTGCCGTAAAACATCATTATATCGAAGTTCAACCACCCTACTTGGTAAACAGAGATTCGGCGTATGCTACCGGACAACTTCCTGATAAAGACGGACAAATGTATCATGCTACCTTAGATGATCTCTATTTGATTCCTACCGCAGAAGTTCCGGTAACCAATATTTACAGAGATCTGATTTTATCACCCTCCGATTTCCCGATTAAAAACTGTGCTTATTCGGCGTGTTTTCGCCGCGAAGCTGGCTCATATGGAAAAGACGTGCGCGGTTTAAATCGTTTGCATCAATTTGATAAAGTGGAAATCGTTCAAATTCAACATCCTGATAGATCGTATCAAACATTGGAAGAGATGAAAATATATGTGATGTCGCTTTTGCAACAATTAGAGTTGCCTTTTAGAGTGCTAAAACTTTGTGGCGGCGATATGAGTATCCATGCTGCATTGACGTACGACCTGGAGGTGTTTTCCAAAGCTCAACAACGTTGGTTAGAAGTGAGTTCCGTTTCCAATTTCGAGGCATTTCAAGCCAACCGCATGAAGTTACGTTTTAAAGACGAAAATGGAAAAACACGATTGGCGCATACCTTAAACGGTAGTGCATTGGCGCTCCCGCGCATCATGGCAGCATTAATAGAAAACAATCAAACTGATGCAGGAATACTTATTCCCAAAGTGTTACAAAATTATACCGGATTTGAAATGATTGACTAAAACAATTAAAACCTCCGTCAGTTTTAACTGGCGGCAATTTAAACTCTAAACTATGAATATTAATAAAACTACCTTCAGCATTTTCATCATCGGCGCACTTTTTTTTGTGTTCGGCTTTGTAACATGGTTAAACAGCGTGTTAATTCCATTTTTAAAAACAGCATGTGAACTTACTGATACCGAAGCCTCATTGGTGCCCTTTGCATTCTATATTTCCTATTTTGTGATGGCGATTCCATCCTCTTTTATCTTAAAAAGAACCGGATTTACTCATGGAATGATGCTGGGATTAATTGTTATGGCAATCGGGTCGTTGGTATTCGTTCCGGCAGCTATTCATCGAAATTACATGCTATTCTTGGTTGGCTTGTTCACGCAAGGCACCGGATTGGCATTACTGCAAACCGCCACCAATCCTTATGTAACCATTCTCGGACCGATTGAATCTGCGGCGCAACGCATTAGTATTATGGGCATTTGTAATAAAGTAGCCGGCATGATTGGCGTATTGGTGCTATTTTCCGCATTGTTTTCGAGTACAGAACATCTGTTGGTTAATTTTGATTCCATTACTAATGTTGCACTGCGCGAAAAAATATTACAACAACTTTCCAACAGCGTAATTTTTCCTTATTTAATAATGACCGCCGTGTTGTTAGGCTTGGTGTTGTTTATTAAAATGGCAAAACTTCCCGAAATTTATGAAGAAGAAAAAGAGGAAACAAAATCTGAACACAGCTCTATTTTTGCTTACCCTTATTTGTGGTTTGGTGTTGCAGCTATTTTTTTCTATGTGGGCGTTGAAGTGGTGGCAATTGATTATTTAATTGTATATGCCAATGACTTACAAATTCCAACCGATGTTTCGAGATATTATCCTGTTGCCGCTTTATCGGCGTTAGTAGCGGGATATATGATAGGAATTGCTTTGGTTCCAAAAGTGATATCACAACGCACTTCGTTAATTTTCAATGCTTCTTTGGGGTTGATACTTGCCGTGGTTGCGTTATGCACCACAGGAAAAATGTCAATTTACGCTATTATTGGCTTGAGTTTTGCGCACGCCATTATGTGGCCCGCCATTTGGCCCCTCTCTATACATAATTTGGGTAGACACACCAAATTGGCCTCCGCGTTTTTGATTATGGCAATTGCGGGAGGCGCTATTTTGCCTTTAATTTATGGTGTGGTAGCTGATAAATTTGGGACACATTTGGCGTATAGTGTTATGTTGCCGGGTTATGTTTATTTAATTGTGTTTGCTGCTATTTTGTATAGGATTAAAAGATGGGAATTAAGTAAATTATAACGACTGGCACTTTTCATGAAACAATAAAATTTTTCAAATCATACAATCTTCCCAAAGAGCGTAACGTTAAAAAGTTGCGCTCTTTTTCTCATATTTTATAAAATGATGTACTTTTGCAACCGTTAATTATACCCCATAATGTTTAAGAAAATTATACTCTTATTATTTATTAGCAGTCTTGTAGTTTCCGGATTTGCACAAAAATCTAAGCGAAAAACAAGCGCTCAACCTCCTAAAAGCAGCTATTTTGCAGTGTTGATTAATGGAGAAACAACTCCGAAAGAAAGGTATTGCCCCAGTGATTCTATTCCTATTCTTTTTGACTTTGCTATTTTGGATACCAATATTAATATTAACGATATTACTTATCATTGGCGCGACAATTATCATCACATCAATATTCAGGATAGCACCCCCATCAATTTAATCTACTTGTTTCCAAGAAAGTATGAGGTTTATTTTGACTTTGAGATTCCTACAGATACCGGTCTTTTTTCGGAAAGGTTAACCACAATAATAAATGTTGATTATATTAGAACAATCTTAGATACAATGGTTTGTCAAGGAAGAGATATTTCTGTAGTAAATTCATTCGGAGAAACGCTTATCTACACTAATGTTCAAACCCACATAAATAATATCCCATGGGATACTTTGACCTCCGTTTCCGGATGCGACAGTTTAGTGCGTTGGGAGATAACAATGAACCCTTATATCGAAAAGCATCACAAAATCAGTTCTTGCGATTCTGTGATTTGGGAGAATATGATTATTAAACGACCGCTTAATCATGACGGCGACTACAAAACCACCGTAGATAGCGTTTTCCTGGCTGAAAATCCGAAGGAGTACTGTTGCGATTGCGATACATTGAAGTTCTTAACAGTTACCATTATAGACACTGCTAAATTGGTTTTGACTTTTGATTCGATAGCTTTTTGCGCCGGCGATGATATGGCGGGAACTATTGAGCTGGAAACCAATTTTACCGCCTTCGATTGGAGGTTTAATAAACATAAATACAGAGTAAGAGAACAAGACTCCATATTTACTATTTTTGAACCGGGCTTGGAAATTGAATATTCCGGACATTATGAAGTATTAGCTTATATGGATACAAGTTTGTACGATACCTTAATAAATTTGCGCATTGTAAATAATTGCTATTTAACTAAATACCTATTAGTATCAGATTGCCCGTTAATAATTCCCAACGTCATTACACCAAACGGTGATGGAGCGAACGACGTTTTGGGTATTAAAAAACTAAATCCGGAAAGAGAGAATGAGCTTGCCATATACGACCGTTGGGGAAAAAATGTCTTTAGCAAAAAAGGTTACAAATGTGTCTTCAAAGGTTCACAGTATCATAATATTGAAGAAGCTTTTGAAGGTTTATCAAGAAACGGTCGAAAGCTTCCGGACGGAACTTATTATTACGCTTTTATGTATGATGCAATTCCTAAAAAGATAAAATATACGGGGACGATAGTCATACTAAGAGATTAATCATAAAAACATAACGTATGTCATCATTTCAAACAGATAGAATTACCCTCGAAGGCGTTACTTTCGACGATTTATTGTTAATTCCCGGATATTCCGAAATTCTTCCTAAGGAAGTAATATTAACTACCCGCTTTTCAAGAAATATTGTATTGAATGTGCCTTTTGTTTCCGCAGCTATGGATACCGTTACGGAAGCCAAAATGGCAATATCCATTGCGCGCGAAGGTGGCATCGGTGTTATTCATAAAAATATGTCTATTGAAGAGCAGGCAATACAAGTAAAGTCAGTGAAACGCGCTGAAAATGGAATGATTAACACTCCGGTTACTATAGAGCGAGAAAAAACAGTAGGCGATGCTCTGAATTTGATGGCAGAATACAGAATTGGTGGAATTCCGGTGGTGGACGAAAATAGAAAATTAGTAGGTATTGTAACCAACCGCGACCTCCGTTTTGAAAAAGATTTCAACAAGCCTATTGATTGGGTGATGACGAAAGAAAACCTGATTGTTACAAAACCGGGCACTTCGCTTGAGCAAGCCACTGATATTTTACAACAGTATAAAATAGAAAAGCTTCCGGTGGTGGACAACGAAGGCAAGTTGCTCGGACTCATTACTTACAAAGATATTACCAAAGCTAAAGACAAGCCATTTGCTTGTAAAGATACCTTAGGTCGTTTGCGCGTAGCTGCCGGTGTAGGAATTTCGGCTGACACGGAAGAAAGAATTGATGCCTTAGTAGCTGCCGGCGTTGATGCAATTGTATTGGATTCCGCCCACGGACATTCAAAAAGTGTGATTGATGCTTTAAAAACAATTAAAGCAAAACATCCAAATATTGATGTGATAGTAGGAAATATTGCTACGGCAGAAGCCGCTAAAGTATTAGTAAAAGCAGGCGCCGATGCCGTAAAAGTGGGTATCGGACCCGGCAGCATTTGCACTACACGTGTGGTAGCCGGCGTGGGTGTGCCGCAAATCAGCGCTATTTACGAAGTGTATCACGCCATAAAAGATGCCGGCGTGCCCATTATCGCCGATGGTGGTATCAGATATTCGGGCGATATTGTAAAAGCTTTGGCTGCCGGAGCAAATTCGGTAATGTTTGGCAGTTTGTTAGCTGGGGTGGAAGAATCACCGGGTGAAACTATTTTATTTAATGGTCGTAAATTTAAAAGCTATCGCGGCATGGGTTCCTTGGAAGCCATGCAAAAAGGCTCGAAAGATCGCTATATGCAAAGCGATGTGGATGATGTGAAAAAGTTGGTTCCCGAAGGAATTTCCGGCAGAGTGCCATATAAAGGCGACCTCTTTGAGGTGATTTACCAAATGGCGGGCGGGTTGCGTGCAGGTATGGGATATTGCGGCGCAAAACATATCACCGACTTACATCATGCGAAATTTTGTAGAATTACTAACGCAGGCGTGACAGAAAGTCATCCGCACGACATCACCATTACGAGCGAAGCGCCCAACTATTCGTCACAGGGAATGAATCATTAAAAAATTAATCACTACTGTTTCACCACTTTCTTAACTATCTCTTCTTATCCTGTAGCAATTTTAACAAAATCTAATGCTCACATTATTAAACGTTTTCGATTTTACGCTGCCTTTGGAAAATCCTGTTTTGATTTTCTCATTGATACTATTTGTCATTCTTTTTGCTCCTATAATTTTAAATAGAATCAAAATTCCACATCTTATCGGGCTGATTATTGCGGGTATCCTTATTGGACCTAACGGGTTTAATTTAATAGAACGAGACAGTAGCTTTATTTTGTTTGGAGCCGTTGGTTTACTGTATATTATGTTTCTGGCTGGTTTGGAAATGGATATGGTGCAGTTCAAAAAAAATAGCGGAAAAAGTATCGTTTTTGGACTCTATACTTTTATTATTCCTATGACATTAGGATTTATTTCAGGATATTATTTGCTTCATTTTACATTAGAAACTTCCATTTTATTTGCCAGTATGTTGGCTTCTCATACACTTATTGCCTATCCGATAGTAAGTAAGTTTGGCGTAACAAAAAACAGAGCCGTAAGCGTTGCGGTGGGCGGAACAATGATTACCGATACCTTGGCGCTTTTGGTACTGGCAGTGATTGCCGGAATGGCAACAGGCGTGGTAGATAACAGATTTTGGATACAACTTTCCAGTTCTATTGTTATATTCATGTTGATTATTATATTCTTGTTCCCCATCATTGCCCGATGGTTTTTTAAACATTATGAAGATAATATTTCTCAATATATTTTTGTATTGGCATTGTTATTTTTGGGAGCATTTTTAGCTGAAATAGCAGGAATAGAAGCCATTATCGGGGCCTTCTTGGTGGGTTTGGCCATCAACAGGCTCATTCCTCATACTTCGCCTTTAATGAATCGAATTAACTTTGTAGGGAATGCCTTGTTTATTCCTTTCTTTTTGATTGGAGTGGGAATGCTGATAGACTACAGAGTGTTTTTCCAAGATTGGGAAACGATTAAAGTAGCGGCTGTGATGACCGTAGTGGTGATAGTTGCCAAATTTTTAGCCGCCTGGTTTGCACAAAAAACATTTCGATTTTCGGCAGATGAACGTCGTTTAATATTTGGTCTTAGTCTTGCACAAGCAGCAGCTACTTTGGCTGCCGTATTGGTGGGCTATAACATTATTTTAAATCAGCCAGAGATTGCCGCCGCCGCCTTGGAAGGTATTATTATTGAGCCTGTTAGGTTATTGAGCGAAAGTGTATTAAACGGCTCTATTTTAGTGATTTTGATAACGTGCACCATCGCTTCTATGAGAACACAGAAAGGTGCACAAAACATTGCTTTACAGGAAGCTGCCGGTGTGAACGACGAACAAGAAGAAAGCCAAGAAAAAATATTGGTAGCTATCAATAATGCCGAAATAACAGAAGAATTGGTCAATCTTTCTCTTATCATAAAATCGAAATCTAATAAAAGAAGCTTGTTTGTCCTTAATGTTATTGATAATGATGATTTTCAAGTCGCTGATAAACAAGCAAAAAAACTATTAGATAAAGCTGTCGTAACTGCATCTGCCGCGGATGCTTATATGCATGAGCTAATGCGCTACGACTTAAATATTGTCAACGGTATTACCAATGTGGTGAAAGAACATAAAATCACCGATTTAATTTTAGGGTTGGAAGAGAAGAAAGGATTTTCCAAGAATTTTGTAGGAAATTTGACCGAGGGTATTTTAACAAAATGTAATACAACAACATTAATTTACAAGCCTTCCCAACCATTATCCACCATCAAGCGTCATTTAATCATTGTTCCCGATCGTGCCGAAAAAGAGATAGGTTTTCCATTTTGGTTGTTAAAAGTATGGAATATTGCACGAAACACCGGAGCAAAATTGATTTTTTACAGTACCGAACAAACATTAAAGTATATCAAAGATATTAATGCCAAACATCCTATTGAATGTGAGTTTAAAGAGTTTGAAGAGTGGGATGATTTTTTGATTTTATCCAGAGATATTAAAATTGATGATAATTTAATTTTGATATTAAGTAGGAAAGATCGCCCTTCATATCATGTCAATATGCTGAAAATACCGGTTTATTTGAATAAATATTTTCAAACCACCAATTTTATTCTGGTTTTTCCGATGCAGGCAGGGGTTTCCGAGAATTCCGATACGAACTATAAAAATCCCTCAATGTTAGACTCTATCGAAAGGTTGGATGACTTAGGAAAGACGATTGCGAATCTGTTTAAGAGGAAGTGAAATGTTGCAAGCATCGTTTGTAAAGCATTAATCTAAAACGAATTTTTTATTATTATTATTTTCACCGCATCGTTAATTTTAACAAAAAACTTATGAAAAAAATATTATTTTTCCTTGCCATTTTGCTAACTACAACCCATATTTCTTTTGCCCAAAACCGCGTAGTAACCCGCGGCGCCGAGCCCGGCGAATTGTATTTGACCAGTGTGTGGTATGGCATTTATAATCCCATCTATCCGGCATATTACGACACTCTACAGATGGCAATTTATCACTTAACCGAAAACGGCAAAAAATTATCCATACAATATG
>Ga0209737_10000688_pt1 | contig 26489 bp, 19 predicted proteins | sample TergutCu122P3_FD_187284 | JGI IMG/M metagenome (GOLD analysis project Ga0209737, IMG submission 187284) | Cubitermes ugandensis P3 segment gut microbial communities from Kakamega Forest, Kenya - Cu122 P3 (SPAdes) (version 2) | ecosystem: Host-associated > Arthropoda: Insects > Digestive system... | reverse complement strand
ACATTGTTGAGCGTGGTTTTATCCACATGCTCCCACAGCGCCACAGGCGGTGCAGAAGTCGCAGCCATCCTTGCGGATGACTGTGTGGTTGCCGCATTCTTTGCACGGCGCGCCGTGCATGACTTTGGGTTCGCTATCGACGCGCGGCGACTCCAGGATGCCCATCTCGGCGACCGGATAGCCGTTTTCGTCGAGTACGCCGAGCATGGCATAGCGGTGAATGATGAGACGGGCGATGTAGGCCACGGTGGATGGGAAGGTCTGCTGCTTGCGCGCGCCCGGCACGAAAGCCATGAAGTCGCCGAGCGGCTCGGGATAGTCGAGGAGTTTTCTCAGCTTCATGCCGATCCAGGCCGGGTCCATCACGCGCATGTCGAGCGCCAGGATGCGGGTGAGACCGTCGAGCGCTCTTGGGTAGTTGCCGGACAGCCAGGCCGAATAGGGGCGGGTCACGCCATCGGGCAGGGTGATTTCCTTGAGACCGAGGACGAAATCTTCGCCCGTGGCCGGGTTGTAAATGTCGACCGTCCAGGAAAGCGTGCCGTCGGTGCCGGTTCTGGGTTCTTCCAGGCTGAATAGCGTATCGAGCACCGGGGTCGGCCCTGCGTTGGAGAACGCGCCGAGTTGCTCGCAGTGGTAGTGCACGACCTGGGCGAAGGCGGATACCGCGCCGGGGACGAGTTTTTTCTCGCCGTGGGGCGGGAAGGGCAGTTCGAAGGATTTTTCGCCTACGGTGCGGGCCAGGGTGTCGAGCTTGAGCTTGAGCCAGGCATGGTCGTTGGCGCGCATGTCCATCGAGAGCGTCTTGGCAACCGCGCCCAGACCACGGGGTTGGTCGGCGCCGTTGACCCAGACTTCAAACGGGAGTTTGCGATTGAACATGTCGAGCGCTACATCGACTTGCCCGACGAAGAGGGCGAAGCCACCGGAGGGCGCATCGATCATGTAGGTCCAGGCCATGTTGCCGGCGGGCAGCACAGGACGGCCCGGCCAGCGTAGCGTAGCGAGTACCGGGGCAGGCAGGCTTTTGATCGAGAGCCGGCGATTGGCGTCTGGAATGTCTACGTCCTGCGGTTTTTTCTGGTGGTCGGCGGGGGCGACAGACAATACCGGGGTCAGCACGCTGTTGGGACGATAGGTGGCCAGCCCTTTGAGACCGGATTTCCACGCCGAAAGGTAGAGGTCTTCAAAATCGGAGTAGGGATAATCTTCCGGGACGTTGACCGTCTTGGAAATGGACGTGTCGACGTAGGGTGCAACGGCGGCCACCATGTCTTTGTGGGCGGCGGCGGAAATTTCCAGCGCGGTAACGAACCATGGCGGCAGATGATTGACGTCGCCGCCCAGGTGGCGGTAGAGCCGCCAAGCGTAGTCTTCTACGCTGTGTTCCCTGAAATCTCCGTCGATCGTACGCTTGCGGCGCGTGTAGGTATAAGAGAACGGCGGCTCGATTCCGTTGGAGGCATTGTCCGCGAACGCAAGGCTGATGGTGCCGGTGGGCGCGATAGAGAGCAGGTGCGAATTGCGGATGCCGTGCTTGCGAATGCGCTCTTTCAGCGCGCCGGGCAGACGTGACGCGAAATTGTTGCCAGAAAGATACATGTCTGCGTTAAAGAGCGGAAACGCCCCGCGTTCGCAGGCCAGTTCCACCGACGCGGCGTAGGCGCGGTCGCGCAGATATTCCGCAATTTTGCGCGCCTCTTCGCGCGCATCAGGGGTGTCGTAGCGTTTGCGCAACATGATGAGCGCGTCGCCTAGTCCGGTGAAGCCCAGACCGATCCGGCGCTTGGAACGCGCTTCTTCCTGTTGCTGTTCCAGCGGCCAGTGCGTGCAGTCGAGCACGTTGTCGAGCATGCGCACGGCGACATCGACCACTTTGCCGAAACCGTTGAAATCGAACGCGGCTTTTTCGGAAAACGGGTCCTGGACGAACAGCGTCAGGTTGATCGAACCCAGGCAGCAGCAGCCGTACGGCGGCAGCGGTTGCTCGGCGCAGGGATTGGTGGCTTCGATGGTTTCGCAATAGTTGAGGTTGTTGTCCTGATTCATGCGATCCAGGAAGAGAATGCCCGGCTCGGCGTGGTCGTAAGTCGAGTGCATGATCTGCGCCCACAGGTCGCGGGCCTCGACCTTGCGATAGACCCACGTTCCCTCATCGAGCGGGTAGGCGCCCGCGGCCTTGATGTCTTCGCTCGGTTCGGCTTTGTGGATGAGTTCGACCATCTCGCCCGCTTCTACCGCGCGCATGAAGGCATCGGTGACTCCGATGGAGATGTTGAAATTGGCCAGATCTCCCTTGTCCTTGGCGTGGATGAACTCCTCGATGTCGGGGTGGTCGCACCGCAACACGCCCATCTGCGCGCCGCGCCGCGCGCCTGCCGACTCTACCGTCTCGCACGAACGATCGAACACCCGCATGTACGACACCGGCCCCGAGGCGCTGGAAGCGGTTCCCTTGACCTTCGCGCCTTTGGGGCGAATCGAGGAAAAGTCATAGCCGACGCCGCCGCCACGACGCATGGTTTCCGCTGCCTGCGCGAGCGCGGTATAGATGCCGGGCCGTCCGTCGACGGATTTTGTGACGGAATCGCCCACCGGCTGCACGAAACAATTGATGAGCGTGGCCGCAAGCACCGTTCCTGCCGCACTGTTGATTCGCCCTGCGGGCACGAATCCTCGCTCCTGCGCTTCCAGAAAACGCGCTTCCCAGAGCGCGCGTTTATCCTCGGCTTCGACCGCGGCCAGCGCCCGTGCGACACGCTGGCGCACTTCGTGCACCGTTTTCTCGTCTCCCTTGGCGTACTTCTCGATCAAGACTTCGGCGGAAATTTCCTGTACGGCCAGATGATCGGCGGCGGGCTTCAGAGCGGTCTGGAGTGTTGTAGTCATGGCGTTTTTTGTCTTCCTGGGATAAGGTGAGCAGGCTGTGAAGCATACCGCCATGCTGTAAAATTTGCAAAAATGCTATTTTTAATATAAACAATGTGTTAGAATTTTTCGTTGTGTGCCAAGCAAAATTTTTCTACTAGATGTAGTGTCTCAAGGCTAGATTGCGTTGTGCATCTTTACTCTCACAGTTGACATCTCAGGTGTGATTTTGTACCTTGAAAATCTCTACACAACCTGAGCGAGTTACCATACTGTCATGACAACATTAGCCATCACGTCCTTCGGAGTGGTGTTTTTCCTGATAACGGGAACGAGGTTGTCCTCTTTCTGTGACATTTTATCCGAGAGGCGGCGCTAGTGATACTTACGCAGACGTTTTACGAGCTGCCGGAAGGCGGCGCGGTTGTGGGAGGCTGGAATGTTCCCGATGCAAAGCGCCAGAAAATAAGCCCTGTCTACAAAGAAAAAGTGGGTAATCGTTATCTGAATCGATCTGTTTCGATTAGTACGAGCACCGTCTCATTATTTTCCCTGAGGCAGAAAAAACGCTGTAATCCGTTTTTGGATTGCATAAACAGTTGCAACTTAGAACTTAGCAGAATATGAAAACCCGGCTCAAAAACCCAAGGATCATTTCGGCAATCGGATTCCTGATTCTGATCGCGCTGATTTGGTTTGTTGGTCAACTTTTCGATTTAAGCGCTGAAGATCGTCTGATATGGATTTTCGGCGTAATGGCACTGTGGGTGCTCACTCTGCTTGTCGGGCAACTGCTGACTATGCGCGCGAGGCGCTTGCTCGAGAAGATGCTGCGTCGCCAGGCCGACGAAGCGGTCATGGAGGCCAATGTCTCCCTGCGCGGCGAAGTCAAACAATTGCGCGACAGGCTGCTTGCCGCCATTCGCGCAATCAAGGGGTCCGGGCTGGATATCTACGACTTGCCCTGGTACATGATCATCGGACATTCGGCGGCGGGCAAGAGCACTGCGTTACTTCAGTCCGGGCTGACCTTTCCCTCGGTCGGTGACCAACTCGACAGCGACAGCATCCAGGGGGTAGGGGGCACTCGCAATTGCGACTGGTTCTTTTCTACCGAAGGCGTGTTGCTCGATACCGCCGGGCGTTATTCCACCCAGGCTGAAGACCGGAAGGCATGGCTGGAGTTTCTGAAGCTGCTCAAACGTTATCGTAGCAAAGCCCCTGTCAATGGCATTCTGGTGGCCACCAGCCTGCCTGAACTGGTGCAATACAATTCCGAAGCGTTTTCTACTTACGCGCGCCAGATTCGTGAGCGCATCCATGAGATCGAAAGTGTTTTTGAATTACGGGTTCCGATCTACCTCGTTTTCACCAAGCTCGATTTGTTGGGCGGTTTCAGCCAGTTCTTCGGCGATCTGGATGAGGCCGAGCGCGCCCGTGTCTGGGGCGCAACGATGTCGCACGAATTGGATCTGGAAGCGGATTTCGACATTCGTCGCGAAGTTGAACGGCAATGTGAGCTTCTGTATCAAGGCATCAGACAGATTGGCGAAGACAAACTCAGTCTGATGCGCGGTGTTGGCGGCAAACCGGCGTTGTTTGCTTTCCCGCTCGAATTTCACGCCCTCAAACAAGGGGTCGGTCGTCTCGTCGAATTGCTGTTCGAAGACAATCCCTTCCACGGCAAGCCGTTGTTGCGTGGTTTCTACTTCACCAGCGCGCTGCAGATGGGGGAGCCGCATATTGCCGCCGCCGTGCGCGTCTCCAGGCAGTTCAGCCTGACCCGTGGCGGGTTCGGGGCTTCTCAGCCGTCGACGTCGCGTGGGTATTTCCTGCTCGATCTGTTCCGGGAAGTCTTGTTTCCCGACCAGTACCTGATCCAGCGGCAGACTCGGCCGCGCGCCAATTTCATGCGCATGGCAAACATGCTGGGAGGTTTGGCCGCCCTGGGGGTTTGTGTGGGTCTGCTGACGTTGTCCTGGCTGGAGAATCGCGAATGGCTCACTCTGGCCAGCGCCGAGCGAGCCCAGGCCACTGAGCTCATTGCCTCTGAAAAAAACCTGCATGACCAGCTCAAGGGTTTGACGCTGTTGCAAAAGCGTGTGCAAGAGCTACAGGACTACCGCATCGATGGCGTTCCGTGGAAAATGACCATGGGGCTATATCAAGGCAAAAAACTTGAAGAAGATCTGCGCGGGCAATATTTCGACGCTCTGCGTACGGTCCTGTTGGGGCCGCTCCAGGGCCGCCTGGAAACAGTGCTCAAGCAGTTGTCTTCGCCCGTTTCGGGAACGCCAGGTCAGGCGCAGACTTTGTCTAGGGAAGAGTACGAGGCGCTCAACAAGAAAGGGTACGAGGCGCTCAAGACTTACCTGATGCTGGCGGATCGGTCGCGTATCGATGCCGAGTACCTGAGCGAACAAATACCGCTTCACTGGAATGTCTGGCTCAATGCGAAGCGCGGCAATGCCAGCATGGACGATATCAATGCCCAAGCCGAGCAACTGCTGACCTTCTATCTTACCCAGTTGCAGATGCAAGAGCCGGATGTGCCGCTGATTGGCAACGAACCCGTCGTCATCGAGGATTCTCGCCTGGTGCTGCGCAACGCGAATGTCCGGGAAGACGATGTAGTGCTTGTCTATAATGACCTCAAGATATTCTGCGGCAGAAATCTATCCTCGCTCACTGTCCAGCGCATCCTCGACGGCAAGGATGCGGACCTTCTCGCCGGCAGCGCCACGGTACAGGGCGTTTTCACGCAGGAAGGCTCCAAATGCATGGTCAAAGCCATGGATGATGCAAGCCGTGGCGAGATCAAGGGCGATGATTGGGTGCTCAAAGCGCCTACACAGTCCGATCCCAGCAAAAACAGCAGCGTAGAAAAGAAGCGCAAAGAATTTGAAACGCTGTACCGCGCTGAATATGCCAAGGCATGGATGAGTTTTCTCCGAGGGCTGACCGTTTCCGCCCGTCCGAGCGACGTTGTTCAGGCCGGGCGAATGCTGGAGCGTCTGGCCAATAAGCAAAACTCTCCTATCAGAATCGTCCTGGCGCGCGTTGCGGAAGAGACCGCGTGGGACAATCCGCATCAGGCGGTCGAAGCCGTTGCCAACACCGTGACCAGGGCGCGGGAGATGACGAGGGGCACCCGGCTCGACCGCAGAAATCCAACAGTCGAACGAATCGCCGGAAATACTCGTCTGGAGACCGGTTACGGCGAGTTGGGGCGGCAGTTCAAGGATATTGCCATTGTCGTCTCCGGCAACAAGAACGATAAACAAAGCGTGCCGCTCGAAGACTACCTCGGGCGCCTGGCGCTGCTCAAAGGGCAACTTACCCCCATTACCACGGGCGACAATACATTTGATGCTACGCGTAAGCTTATTCAGCTCACTGTCGATGGCAAAAACGAATCGTGGTTTGCCGAGACCAAGCTGTACATCGAAAACGAACTGCTCAGCTTTGTCGAAGAGCAAGCGTTCAAGGACATCCTGCATCCGTTGCTCGTTTCTCCTTTGTTGGTGAGCTATGCCACGTTGCTGCCGCCCGTTGAACGAGCCCTCGATGAAATCTGGCAGAACGAAGTCTTCGAGCAATGGAAGCCGCTGGCGAGCAAGTACCCCTTCAGCAGTTCTCAAACCGAAGCGGCGCAAAGCGAGATTGCCTCTTTCATCGGACCGGGCGGCGTTGTCGACAAATACATCAGCACCCATCTCGGCGGACTCGTCCGCAAGGAAGGCGTGAGGCTCATTCCTCGCACTTGGGTAGAAATGGGGGTTCGTTTCAATCCGCAGTTTCTTGCCGGCGTTTCTCGTCTTTCATCGCTGGGTTCCGCCTTGACAGGATCCGCTGCGACGGCTGAGGCTTCGCGCTTTGAATTGCGGCCTGCGTCGACGCCGGGTTTACGTGAAATCAGAATCAAAATCGACGGCCAGACCTTGGTCTATCGCGATGGTCCGCGATATTGGCACGCGTTCAACTGGCCCGGTAACGATGCCCAGCCGGGCGCAAGTATCGAGGTCGTCTCCTACAGCGACGCCGAAACAACCGTTTTCGAGAAGTCTGGTCGCATGGGCGTGATGCGCATGTTCGGCGCAAGCGTGCGAACGCTCGACTCGAACATGAGCAGCGGGCAAATGGAATGGCGTTTCAGGGGATCGGATGGTGCTCAGTCGTCTGTTAAACTCGATTTCAAAATGACTGGGGGCCTCAATCCCGTGCAGATGATTGCCTTGGGTTCTACGGCGCTGCCAAGTCGCGTCACCGAACAACGATAAAGGAATGATGCTTATGCCCACCATCAGCTTCATGCCTGCTAGCGATACCACTTTGCAATACGCCGTATTTGGCAAATTGCCTTGTCGGGACGACTTCATTCGTCATGGGCTCACCAGCCATCCCGCCGTGCTGGAATTCGATGGCGTGCTTGCCAGAAGCTTGGTCTATGCCAGCAGTCAACAGGGTTGGAACGAAGAGGCCGTTTTGCAGGCGGGGGTGAGCGACTACCTCTTCTCCACCCATGACCGGCGCTGGTGTTATTTCGGCGCATTGCGGCCAAGCCGCGACAAAGCAGGCCGTCTCTACCCGATCGTGGCTGGAATCATCCTGCCTGCCTATGCCGTTGCGCCTTACAGTCCCGAGCTCTCCATTGCCAACGAGCAGTTTTTTACTGACTTGCAAAGGGCGCTTTCCTGTACGGTGAACACCGGAGATTTGCCGGGTTGCCAACAATTTTTGAGCCCCTACTGCATCGATTCCAATTCACACGCCCGTAATGTTCACGCCAAGGAAGACCTCGAACTGGGCGGCAAATTGCTCGAACAGCATCTGGCGCATACGTCGGTTTCCAGGCTGCAAACTATCCTGGCTCAAAGCGGTTCTGCCTTGCTCGATGATATTTTGCTTGCCTTCATCTACCACGCCGATTTGTTACGTCGTCTTGGTCAAAACGCCCCGAAGCAGCTCATCACCCTGCCGCTTTCCGAAAAGAAGGGCGAAACCGCGCTCGATCAAGCGACCTGGCTGGCTTTCTACCGCGCCGCGCTAGGGAAAAACAAAACTCGTTTCCCCGATTACATCGCTAAAAACGATGGTCGGCGGTGTACGCTCACTCTCGCTCCGGGCCGTTTGGGGGAACGTTGCCTGGGCGCGCTCTGGAATGTAAAAGACGACCCCGCTGCCACGCTCGACACCGAGGCCGCTAACGCCTCCTGGAAGCGGCAACCGGCCTGGGCAGAAGCGGCCTATCTCCTGGGTCGTCAAGTGCAGGATCCTGGTTCCAGTCTGACATCACTACTCTCAACCGTTGAAAGGATTGCCGGAAATGTTGGATAAACCGGATCATCCCTTCCTCTTTTTTCCACCCGCTTTTTTTGTTCTAATTGAGGTTAAACATGAGTACCCAGCATAAATTGTCGCGTGTCCGTCCGCCGCGCGTGCAAATCACTTACGACGTTGAAATCGGCGACGCCAAAGAGACGAAAGAACTGCCTTTCGTTCTCGGGGTGCTTGGCGATTATTCGGGGCACACCAAACTGTCGACTAAATTGAAAGAACGCAAGTTCGTCAATATCGACCGCGACAATTTCGACGACGTATTGAAGGGCATGACTCCCAGTCTGGCGATGCGCGTCGATAACAAACTCGAAGAGGCCAGCGACAGCAAATTGTCCGTGGAGCTCAAGTTTGATCGGCTCGAAGACTTCGAGCCGCAAAACGTCGTCAAACAGGTCAAGCCACTGAACCAGTTGCTTGAACTGCGTCAGCGGCTTTCCGATCTCAAAAACAAAATGATCGGCAATGACCGGCTCGAAGAACTGCTCGATAACGTCGTGCGTGATACCGAACAACTGCGCCAGATCAGCGAAGACAAAGCCGCCGAGAAGACCGAAGGAGAATAAAGAATGAGTGCAACCGAACAACTTTCTCAAGGCGCATTGCAGGTTGAAGAAGCGCCTGCCACATTGCTCGATACCATTATCGAGCAGAGTAAAGTCGCGACCAGCGACTCCGAAAAGGGTTATGCCCGCGACCTCATCGGCGAATTGGCCAGTCAGGTGCTTGCGGGGGCCATTACCGTTTCCAAAGATCTGCTTGCCAGCATCGATGCGCGCGTCTCCGAACTCGACGTCCTGATTTCGGCGCAGTTGAACGAAATCATGCACCATCAGGATTTCCAGAAGCTGGAAGGCTCCTGGCGGGGGCTGAAGCATCTGGTCATGGAATCCGAGACCAGCACTCAACTGAAGCTCAGAGTTTTCAACGCCTCCAAAAAAGACCTCATCAAAGACTTCCGGGCCGCTCCCGAGTTCGATCAGAGCGCGCTGTTCAAGAAAATCTACGAAGAAGAATACGGAACTTTTGGCGGAGCGCCGTACGGCGGTCTCGTCGGCGACTACGAATTTGGTCGTCATCCCGAAGACACCTTCCTGCTCGAACAACTCTCTCACGTTGCCGCTGCTGCTCACGCCCCCATCATCACGGCGGCAAGCCCAGCGCTTTTCGGGCTCGAAAGCTTCACCGATATTGGCAAACCACGCGATCTCGCCAAGATATTCGATACCGTCGAATACGCGAAATGGAAGTCTTTCCGCGAATCGGACGACTCGCGCTATGTCGGACTCGTCCTGCCGCGCAGGCTCGGACGGCTGCCTTACGGCGCCAACACCTTGCCGGTCGAAGAGTTCAACTTCGAAGAAGACGTCGACGGAACCGATCACAACAAATACCTCTGGACGAACGCCGCCTACGCTTACGGAACCCGTCTGACCGATGCCTTTGCAAACTTCGGCTGGCTTGCGGCCATTCGGGGGGTCGAAGGCGGCGGTCTCGTCAGAGGGCTACCTACTCACACCTTCAATACCGATGACGGCGAAGTGGCATTGAAATGCCCCACGGAAGTCGCCATTACCGACCGCACCGAAAAACTGTTGTCGGACTTGGGCTTCCTGGCGCTGGTACATTGCAAGGATACCGATTACGCAGCATTTTTCGGCGCCCAATCGACGCAGAAGGCCAAGACCTACAATCAGGATTCCGCCAACGCCAACGCTCGGTTGTCGACACAGTTGCCCTACATCTTTACTTCCTCTCGCATTGCCCATTATCTTAAGGCTATCATGCGTGACAAGATCGGCAGCTTTACTTCGCGGCAGGAGGTTCAGAACTATCTGAACACATGGCTTACTCAGTACGTGTCGCTGGACGATACCGCTTCGCAGAAAGTCAAAGCCAAGTACCCGTTGCGCGAAGCGCGTGTCGATGTGGTGGAAGTCCCTGGAAAGCCGGGGGTATACCTTGCGGCAGCGTTCCTGCGTCCGCACTTCCAGCTTGACGAGCTCACGATTTCGCTGCGATTGGTGGCCGAGTTGCCCAAATCGTCCCGTTAATGCAACAACCGTGACGGAGTTGCTAGCATAAATATTTTAAAGTTGCTAGCACAGCTTTCACGGAGTATGGTAGTATGTAGTTCAGTAGTCGAAGCAGCAATGTAGTTGAGTACAAAGCAGTAGTAGCAGTTGAGTACAAAGCAGTAAGCAGCAGTAGCAGTTCAACCAACAACAACCTTCTCATAGGAGAAACATCATGGCATTTGACGGATTTATCACGATCGACGGCATTCCTGGCGAAAGCTCGGACAGCGCACACAAGGAATGGATTGAAGTCCTTTCCTTTAGTCATGCTCTTGAACAACCGGCCTCGGCCACCGCTTCTTCCACCGGCGGCGCAACCGCCGAGCGCGTGAACCACAAGCCGTTTGTGTTCGATCACCTGATCGACAAGGCTAGTCCCAAGCTGTACGAAGCCTGCTGCAAGGGCACGCACATTCCCAAAATCACTTTTGAGCTGTGCCGTGCGGGTGGCGATAAGATGAAGTATTTCGACATCGTCTTTGAACAAGCGCTCATCACCAAGGTCGAGCCGAGAGGCACCGCCAACGATGAAGGCTTCCCGTCCGAGCGTGTTTCCATCACCTACGGCAAGATCAACTGGACCTACAACCAGCAGAACCGTGCAGACGGCGCCTCCTCTGGTAACGTTGCTTCCGGTTGGGATCTCACCAAGAACGAGTTTGCCGCCTAAGCTTCATTCTAGTTGTGTTTTATGTCTCCCCGGCCTGCCTTCGGGCAGGCCGTTTTTTTAAAAAACGATCTAAATGAAAGCGCTGTTCGGGTTTTTCTTGAGGAAAGTCATGTACATGTTACCTGTGATAAAAAAACAACAGTTTCATGTGGCATGTTGTTTGAATATATATTTCAGGTTTTTTATTTCCCTCTTTGTGGGAAGGGTGTTTCTGATAACAAAGGCGCTATCCGTGGAATTTGAGCCAAAACGACATTCAAATATGTTGTCGAGTTTTTCGAGTATTTATAATGGAATTAGTCTGAACGGAAGACAGCAAAATGCTGCCCCTGTAACGAGTGGCGGGCGGTAAAATACCGCCCCACAGCAGTTTGGAGATTTGATTCATGCAACACGTTTCTGTAATTCGTCAATACATATCACATCTGAAGGTCAAGCCTGGGCTAAGTTTGTTGATACCCGCAATGATGGCGGTTTTAGTGACCGGCTGTTCGATGTTCAAGAAGGATGAAGCCAGAGAAGCGGAGCGGGCGCTGGAGCGGGCGCTCAATCCGCCAACCGCTGCACGTAGCGATGATCCTGCCGCCGCCCGTAGCCCGGAAGAGGCAGCGTTCAAGGGGGTGGCCGGGTCGCGCATGAACCGCGACATCAACGGGCAGTCCCTTTCGTTAGTGGTGCGTGTCATTCAGTTGCGCGACAGAAACGAGTTTGCACGCCTCACGTTCGAGGGGGCGGTCAACAAAAGCGAACAAGATCTCTTTCCGAAGGAACTGGTGTCGATGAAGGAAGTGCAGTTGATGCCCGGCACGACACAGGAGTTCACGGATAAATTGTTGCCGGAAACAAAATATGTAGGGTTGATCGGGTTTTTCCATCACCCGAACCCGCGATTCTGGCGCCTTCTCTTCGCGGCTAATGCGGTGCGCAAAGAAGGGCTGAATTTTGTGGCGCACGATTGTTATTTTGTGCCGCTGACTCCCCGGTCTGAGCCATTGCCGGGACAAACCGCAAGCTATGACGCCTTGTCATGTCCCTTGGGCTCAGGCCAGCCGAGATCGGGCAGGTGACATTTCGCTGAACTTTTTTCTGGAATCTTTCAATGCTCAGAGCAAAACGTGTTTTATGGGGCGAGGGCATGTTTCTTCGTCCTCAGTGTTTTCAGCAGCAAACCTTGTTGGTCGACAACATGGTTGCGGAGACTTTGCAAGCAGCCCAGCGGCATGCGTGGGGGCTGCGCTACCTGGAACTGGATACGGCGGTCCTGCGTGAGGGGTTGGTTCGCGCCGACCGGCTGGAGGTCTCTTTCCGCGACGGGACGCGGTTTCATGCGCCTGGCCATGACCCGCTGCCTTTGTCGCGCGATCTGAAGGATTTGTCGCAGGTCGGCGCGGAAACGACGCTTTATGCCTGTCTGCCCAATCTCGATCCGTACGGAGGCAATACGGCAAAGGCGGGCGTAGCGCCGGTTCGGCCTGCGCGTTATCGCAGTGCAAACCGCTCGACGGCCGATCTTTTTACGCATGCGCTGGAAACAGACCTCAGCACGCTGGAACTGGATGTGCGGTTGATGGTGGAGGAGGAGAACCGCGACGGTTTCGACTCGGTGCCCATCGCCCGGCTGTCGAAGGATGCGACGGGACAGTGGCAGCAGGAAGGATCTTATCTGCCTCCCATCATCACGGTGAACGCTGCGCCGCCCCTGACGCGCATGATCCGGCGATTGCTCGACATTTTGCTGGTCAAAAGCAGCTCGCTGATAAACGCGCACCGCGAGCGCACAAAGCATGTGGTGGGCTACGGCACGGCGGATATTGCATCGTTCTGGATGCTGCATACGGTGAATCACAATTTCGCGGTGCTGAACCATCTGGCCAACGCAGAACCGCTGCACCCGGAAGAGCTGTATCTGACGCTGGCCGAGTTATGCGGCGAACTGCTCACTTTCTCGAATGCCTGGTCGCTCAACGATCTGCCGTTGTATCGCCATGAACAGCTTTCGGAGACCTTTCCCAAGCTCGACATGATGATTCGCGAGTTATTGGATACGGTCATTTCTTCACGCTACGCGATTATTCCGCTGACTTCTCCGAAAGCGTCGTTCCATGTGGGCCGTCTGGAGAGTGATCGTCTCGTCGAAAACGTCGATTACTATCTGTCGGTTCAGGGAGAGTTTCCCGTCGCAAGGATCATCGAAGAAGTGCCGTTGCACTTCAAGGTTGGCGCGCCAGATGATGTGGAGAAAATCCTTCATTCGGCGTTGCGCGGGGTTCACCTGACCTATACGTCGCAGACCCCGTCAGCCTTGCCGGTTCGGGTAGGCAACCATTATTTCGCGGTCGAGCCGCGCGGCGATATTTTCCAGAGGATGCTGAAGGCGCGCTCTATTTGCATTTACGTGCCAGAGTCGTTGTCTGTTCTCAAGCTCGAATTGATAGCCGTATTCCGTTAAAACGAAAGGGTTTTTTATCATGACTGCCATAACTTCCGCCAAATCTTCCACTCCGCTCGCGGCTAAGTCTTCCGCTCCGCTTGCCGCCAGATCATCTACGGAGTTGTCGTTGCGCGATTTGCTCGAAGACGGCGTCTACCTGCTGTTCCTGTTGCGCGATGGAAACGCGCCTTCGTCCTGTGCGGAGTTCAACCAGAGAATCGACCAGTTTCTCGCGAACTATGAAAAACAGGCACGCAATCTCAGCAAACCGACAGAGGCGATCGAGCATTCTCGATATGCCTTCTGTGCGCTGCTGGACGAAATCGTGTTGGCCTCGGGTTTTCCGTTACGCGATGAGTGGGCGCGTTTGCCGTTGCAATTGCGCTTGTTTGGCGAGAACCTTGCCGGAGAAGGTTTCTTTGATCGGCTCAGGTCGCTGCGCGCGGACCCGGTGAAACACATCGAGGCGCTGGAGGTGTTTTATGTTTGCCTGCTCCTGGGGTACAAGGGCAAGTTTTTGCTTGAGGGAGAGGAGAAACTCGACTACCTGACAAGCCAGTTGGGGCAGGAAATTCAGAGAATACGCGGCGCAAAGCCCGAATTTGCCCCCAACTGGGGTCTGCCGCACCGCTTCCAGAATTTCGTGCGCAATGAACTGCCCTTGTGGTTTTACTACTCGATGCTGGCGCTGGTGGCGGCAACCATTTTCGTGACTTACTGGGTGCTGCTCGACAAGCAGGTGGCGCCTATCCTCGGTATGGTGCAATGACCACTCGCCGCCCGCACGTCCCCACCCAAACGCTGACCTTGCCTTCGGTGCTGGATCGTCTACTGGATGACGAGCCAGGAGAGCCGCAACGGGGCACGGCGATGTATTTTGATGTGCCCGATTTCAAGGCGGCGCTGGCGCGCGATCTGGAAGCCTTGCTCAATACCCGTTTGATGGAACATGGGCTGTTCGAGCATTATCCGCTGGCCGCCAAATCGATGATTCGTTATGGCATTCCCGATTTGAGCAGCCTGTCGCTGCTGAGTCCGAAAGATCGGGAACGGCTGCGCGGGGAGGTGCAGTGCGCAATCGAACGCTTCGAGCCTCGACTGACCGAGGTAAAAGTGACGCTCAATGTACCGGACAAGGCCGGGGCGGTTCTGCTGGAGCGAATGTTGCACTTTCGCGTGGATGCTTTCTTGAAAATTCACCCGCGTCGCCCTCCAGTGTCTTTTGATGCGACGCTGCAACTGTCCTCGAATGCTTACCAGGTGCGCGGACACTGATATCTCACCGTTATCTATATCATGATATTCAAGTAAGAGAAAAAAGAGGATCATATGACTAAATTTCTGCGTCTTATCATTCTCATTGTCATCCTCACCGCTTTGTGGTGTGGCGTACTCTGGTTGGGACTGCCGGAGGAGTGGGTGCAAGGCCCTTTGCAAAGCGCCTCGCTGCCTTCGTTGATAGCGGTACATGCGGGACCGCCGCTTTTTTTAGTGGCGCTATGGAAGGCAGGCAAGCGAGCGTGGAACTGGCGCGTGAAGCGTGCGGAAAAGCTCGCGGTTGCAGAGCAGACCACGGAACACAAGGCTACGCAGGAAGCGGCCAAAGCCGCGCATCAGGAAGCGCTGGAGAAACGTCGCGCCTATGTGGAATGCCGCAATATCTGGGCGACAGCTATTGCCCACAATCCAGGCTGGGCTGAAACGAGCGCGCAGGGCGTCACGCTGTCGGAACAGGCGGTGGACAGCATTCAGGGCGCCGGGCGTGAGCAAGCGCTGCTCGTTTCGCTACAACAGGTGTTTGAACTGGTTCTGTCGCAGTGCGAAGCCTCGCCCTGGTTGCCGGTCGTGCTCGCCGATAGCGCGTTGAAGCAGGAGTGGATCGAACAGGTGCGGGAGGAAACGGTAGGGGCGAACAAGAAGGACGACGCCATCCCCGATCTGGTATGCAAATCCCTGTCGGATGACGGCGATATACCCGATCAAATCATCGAGCTGTTTGAAGAGAATCCTGATCTGCCCGCGGTGATATTGGTGGGCATGGATTCGCCTCTGGCGGATGCAAAGCAATCGAACGATTTCGTCCAATCACCTTCGAGTCCAGAACAACCCAAGCCGGGGCATGCCGTCGTAGCGATGTTGTTGAGCCGTCCGGGGCTGGCACTTCCTGAGGACGCTTCCCCGCCACCCGCCCCCGAGCGTAAAGTCGATCCTTACACGCCGTTCTGGGAACGGGATCTGGGGCGGGGGATCGACACGCCGGGATGGGGATCTGTTCCTCCGGCGTTGAGGCCCGCTTTTTTGCAAGACTCTCCCCCGATTGCGACGCTGCACCGGATGAGTACGGTCAGCAGCATCTCCTCGAAGCGGAACACGTTGATGAAGCAACTCCATGGCGCGCTCCAGGATGCGTTCATTCATGCGGGGTTGTACGACTTGCCGTTGGAGGATGAAAAGTCCGGCTCGGATAAACAGGCCGACGAGGCAGAACAGAAAGGCGAGGAGGGCGAGTCGAAATGCGGCTGGCTGGTGCATAACACGGAGCCGAAACTCCTCGGCGCGATTACGTTAGTCTTGCTGGGTCTCGATTGCGAGATCGATCCGTTGGGCGATGCGAGCAATCTGGCGACTGAGCATGGCAATGTGGGGGCAGCGCGTGGAGCGCTGATGCTGGCAAGGGCGTTGGTTCGTACGGTGGAACTGGGAGAACCGGTCCTGCTGGCCGAGGCCACTGACGGCGGAGGCATGAATATTGGGCTGGTTCGTTCAGTCTGAGCGAAGGCATGATTCCGGTACAAAAATACTGAAAAAGGCAGAGCACACATGGGAATGGATTTTCAGGAAATTCTGGCGCCGTTGTTATCTCCTATCGAGGGGCCGCGGGCAGAGGGAGAAGACCTCTCCTATTCACCTTTTTTGGAGCACATCGGGGAGGCAAGGCGTGCGGACGACCCCTCTTTGGCGCAAGGAGAGTGGGTCACGACGCTGAAGGTGGCCGACTGGGGCAAGGCGCGACAGTTGTGCGAGGTGGGGTTGCGCACACGCGGCAAGGATCTGCAACTGGCGATGTGGTATGCGGAAGCGCAGACACGTTTGAATGGCTACGCGGGCGCTGCGGTAGGATTGCGCCTGGTGGTGGGGTTGCTGGAGAACTACTGGGAAACGTTTTACCCGCAAGATCTGGACGAGCGCGTCGGCAAGCTCGAATGGCTGAATTCCCAATTAGCGCTGACGTTGCGCAAGGTCCCGTTGACGAAGCCGGAACATGGGGGCTATGACTGGCACCATTGGCAAGAGTCGCGCATCGTAGAGAATTTGCGGCGAGGCGGGGGGGTTGCGTTTGACCGCGCGATCAAGGACGGCAAGCTTTCGGGGGATGTCTTTGATAAGAACGCTCGGGAGTCGGGCTTTGCCTGGTATCAGAAGCTGCTCGACGATCTCGCCGAGGCTCGGGCGGCATACGGTGAACTCGCCCGCGTGGTCGATGAACGCTTTGGAGAGGAAGCCCCTGGTTTTGGGGAGATACGCGATGCGCTCAACGCCTGTCAGGAAGTCGCCCGGCGAATGTTCGAAGAATGCGGCGGCAACGCCGAGCCGGACACGCCGCCGGATGCGACGCCCGCGTCGAATACGCCCGGAGAAGAGACTCCTCCCAGCGCCGGGACTCGCGCGCCAGCGCCTGCTACGGGACCCATCAGCAGCCGAGCCCACGCGGTTCGGCAATTGCGCGAAATCGCGCGCTATTTCCGTGAGCACGAACCGCACAGTCCCGTATCGCTGCTGGTCGAGCGTGCGGCAAAATGGGGAGAAATGCCGCTGGAGACCTGGTTGAGAGCGGTCATCAAGGACGAGCCGACCCTGAAGCAATTGCACGAATTGCTCGATATTCGTCCCAATGATGGAAAATGATTTGTTTAGTCTTGAAGGAAAGCCAACGATGACATCCAGTTTTATCAAAATCCCCCCACACAAGGGGACAGGCGCGGTTCGCGCTATCGCCGTCGTGGCGCTGCTCATGTGCATGGGCGGATGCGTGACCGTTTTCCCCGAGAAAGTGGAAAATTCCGTTGGCATGGAGCTTGTTTACGTCGATGTCAAGGACCGCGAAATCTTCATAATGGGGTGCAGCGAAAATGACAGGGATTGTCAGAGCGATGAAAGACCGCAACACGCCGTCAAAATCAGCCAGGGGTTTTATCTGGGCAAATTTGAAGTAACGCAGGCGCAATGGATGGCGGTGATGGGGGATAACCCGAGCAAGTTCCGGGGTGACAAGCGTCCTGTAGAAAACGTGTCCTGGAATGATGCAAAGGAATTCATCCGGCGTCTCAATGACAAGGAAGGCACGGATAAATACCGCTTGCCCACGGAAGCTGAGTGGGAATACGCCGCACGCGCGGGGACGGCAACGAAATTCCCGTTTGAAGAAGCCCGGGCGGCAGATTACGTGTGGTATTGGAAAAACGCGGGGCACGAAACACACCCGGTCGGAGAAAAGCGGCCAAACCCATTTGGACTGTACGACATGCACGGCAATGTCTGGGAATGGGTGCAGGACTGGTATAGCGAAGGCTACTACGCATCGAGCCAGACCACCACGCCAAGCATCATCGTGAAAACGAAAGACCTGGTGGTCGGATCGAAAGTCGTCGTCGTTGACCCGACGGGCGCTGCCGAGGGCGTGGGCCGTGTGTTGCGGGGAGGCAGTTGGAGCAATGACCTGCGGTATTTACGCTCGCCGCATCGCAATTTTTATCCGCCAGATTACCGTAACGCAAACACCGGTTTCCGGGTGGCGGTATCGTTGGACGAGACGTGGGTAAAAACGGTGAAAGAAGTAAAAGACGACGCCAAGAAAAACACAAAGTCCAACAATGATTCGACGGTGACACCGTAATGGCAAGTCTGCTCGAATCCTTGCTGCCTTATTACGAACGGGAACTGGGCTACCTGCGTGAACTGTCGGGCGAGTTTGCCCGTCAGTATCCGAAGATTGCCGGGCGACTGCAATTGGAAGGCGATCATTGCGAAGACCCGCACACGGAGCGCTTGATCGAGGCATTCGCTTTTCTGGCTGCTCGCATCCACCGTAAATTGGATGACGAATATCCAGAAGTTGTCGGCAGTTTGCTGGAAGTGCTGTATCCACATTATCTGTCTCCATTTCCGTCGGCAAGCATCGTGCAATTCGGGCTGGATGCGGATAAACCGGAGCTTGCCAAACGCTACCCCATCGAACGCCTGCACCCTGTGCTATCGCCTTCCGTCGGTGGGACTCCCTGCATGTTCCGCACCTGCTACCCGGTCGATCTTTACCCGGTCTCACTCAAGCAAGTACGGCTGGAACTCACCGGGGGGTCAGCCTGGCTGCGCCGACTTGCGCCGGATGCGGCAGCGGTGCTGACACTGGAGTTGCAAACGCCTCCTGGCCTCGCCTTCAAGGAAATCGAACTCGACAAACTGCGTTTCTTCCTGGACGGCGAACCGGCGCTGATGCACCTGCTCTATGAATTGTTGCTCTCGCACACAAAATGGATGCGCGTCGGGGATGGCAGCAACGATCCAACGTTCACACGCATATTACCGGGCTCGAACATCGCGCCGGTCGGCTTCGAGCGCGACGAGGGGATGCTGGACTATGACGACCGTTCTTTCGTCGGCTATCGGCTGTTGACCGAATTCTTCAGTTTCCCGGAAAAGTTCCTGTTCGTCGATTTTCTGCGACTTGATGAAATTACGCTGCTTTTGGCGGGAAACAAGCTGGTGATCCAGTGCATGATCGATCGCTATCCCGATACCGAGCGCCACCAGAGGCTGCTACATACGATATCGGTGCAGCACTTCAAATTGGGATGCACCCCTATCATCAACCTCTTCACGCAGATGGGCGAACCGATTCGCATAACGCACCAACAACCCTCCTATCCGGTATGGGTGAGCCAGGCCAAGCAGCAGGCTTACGAGGTGATGCAAGTCAAGAACGTCATAAAGGTAGAAAAAGTCGGCAACGAAGAAAGATACGAGGAAGTGCCCCCGTTCTATTCGACCCGCCATAATAGTGAAGCCTCTTCATTACGGTTTTACTGGCACATCAGCCGGGAGGCATCGAAGCGGCAGGGCGACAAGGGCACGGATGTAGAACTGCACGTGGTCGATCTGGACTTTGAACCGGGGCGCCCGGCAGCGGAAGTGCTGAGTTTGGAGCTGTTGTGCACGAACCGCGATTTACCCGACCAGATTCAGTTCGGCGGCGGCGAAGCAGGGCGGCACACAGATTTCGTGCTACCCGCTCATTCCGTGGTCAAGCGCGTGCGCCTGCTCAGAAAACCGACGCCCAGCCAGCGCCCGCCGCGCCGGCGCGGGTTGCAATGGCGGCTCATTTCACACCTGTCGCTGAATTACCTATCGCTGATCGAAGGGGGCCATAGCACGTTACAGGAACTACTGGCGCTCTACGACTTCAGCAATTCCCCGGTCGTCAGGCGGCAGATACAGGGCATCGTCGGCATTTCCAGCAAACCTACCGTCACGCGCGTCTCCGGCCCGGACTTCTCCGGTTTCGTGCGTGGCATCGAAATCAAATTGACATTGAACGAAGACCACTACGTTGGCGGGAGCGTCTACTTATTTGCCAGCATCCTGGAGCGCCTGTTCGCGCTCTATTGCACGCCTAACAGCTTTACCCGGCTACGCGTGTATACCGTACAACAACGAAACGAGGAGGTAGCTGCATGGCCGGCGCGCTCAGGCGAAGCTCTCGTGATCTGATAGAAGAACTGGAGCAGGATGCGCCGCATTTCAAGTTTTTTCAGGCCGTACGCCTGCTGGCGCTGACGGCTCGGCAGTACGGCGGAAGACGCAGGTCGTTATTGCCGCGCAACCTGCGTTTTCGCACCATTTCATCCTTGTCCTTTCCGCCGAGCGAGCTCGTACAGTACCGATCCAGCGACTCGGATGACTCCAGCACAAAGAACTCACGCGATGAAATGACCGTAGCCTTTATGGGGCTGACCGGTCCCAGTGGTGCGCTGCCGACGCCTTATACGGAACTGCTGATCAATCGTCGTCAAACCTTCCGTGATGTTGGGCTTCATGCGTTTCTGGATCTGTTCAGCCATCGCGCCATTGCCTTGTTCTACGCGACCTGGCGCAAATACCGCTATTGGCTGGATGTCGAAGATGGACAGCAGGACAACCTCACTCGCGCCTTACTCGATCTCTCGGGCATGGGTTTCCAGAGCTTGCGCGACAGACTGGGAACCGAGGAGTCCACCCATGTCAGCGAAAACTTCTTTGTCTTTTACGCGGGTCTGCTGTCGCAGAGACCCGTTTCAGCCATGGCCATGAGTTCGATCATTCAGGGATTTTTTGGTGTTTCCGTCGAAATCGAGCAATTTGCCGGGCAATGGGTCAACGTGCCACTGGAAGAACAATCCCAATTCGGCGGAAATGCCTGTGAGCTCGGTCTGTCGGCTTTTGCTGGCGAGCGGATATGGGATCGGCAAACCAAGATTCAATTGCGTATGGGGCCGATGCGGCGCAAGCAGTTCGAGCAATTGCTTCCCGGAGAACCGGGCGCGCAGGCATTACAGACCATGATACGGTTCATGGTCGGATTTGGACTGGCGTGCGACGTGACGCTCATGCTCGACCGGCGCGATGTGCCTGACCCGCAACTCGACCCCGACCAGCGACTGCTGTTGGGCGGTAATACCTGGCTCAATACACATCCGCTCGAACAAGACCCGGATGAAATGCGTTACCGACTTCTCCAATAAATTGACCATCACACTCTTTCACTCTCACTGTCTTTTTCACTCTCACACGAAGTCCATCCTATGTCCTCTATTCCCTTGAAAGCCCTGATCGGGCGATTGACCCCCGTTGCTCGCCGCGCCCTTGAAGAAGCCGCTAATCGCGCGCTGTCTCGCACGCATCACGAAATCGAAATCGAACATGTGCTGGTCGCGCTGTTCGATCAGACCGACAACGCGTTTTCTGCCGCCTTGCATGCGCTGAACGTAGATACTGTCCGCCTGGAGCGTGATCTCGATCAAGCGCTGGATCGCTTCCGTTCCGGCAATACCCGCAACCCGGTATTTTCGATCTGGCTGCCCAAGTGGCTGGAATGCGCCTGGCTGATTGCCAGCGCCGGGCACAGTGAAGCCAACCTGTCCAGCCTGGATTTACTGTTGGCGCTTCTGACCGATGATGCATTGCGCAGTTCCATACAATCATCCACGCCCAGTTTGCTCAAGCTCGATGCGAACAAACTCGGAGAAGCCTATGTCAAGTTGCGTCAGCACGGCGGAGAAGGCAGCACCGCGGGAACTGCGGCGGCAACCCCTGCGGACGACGGTGGCGATGCACTCGCCTCGCCGACTGGATCTGTCGTTGCGGGCAAGCGCGGCACGCCAGGACTCGACAAATACACGATCGATCTCACCGCGCAGGCGCGTGTGGGCAAGATCGATCCCGTACTGGGCCGGGAAAACGAAATCCGTCAAATGACGGACATCCTGCTGCGTCGCCGTCAGAATAACCCGATCCTCACTGGTGAGCCGGGCGTAGGTAAGACGGCAGTCGTCGAAGGGCTGGCGGTCAAGATCGTCAACGGTGAAGTGCCTCCGGCGCTGATCGGCGTCAGCTTGCGTACGCTGGATCTAGGACTGTTACAAGCGGGGGCTAGCGTAAAGGGCGAATTTGAAAACCGCCTGCGCCAAGTCATCGACGAAGTAAAAGGCAGTCCCACGCCCATCATCCTGTTCATCGATGAAGCCCACACCATGATCGGCGCGGGCGGAGGCGCTGGACAATCTGACGCAGCCAACCTGCTGAAACCGGCGCTCGCGCGCGGCGAACTGCGCACCATCGCCGCGACCACCTGGGCCGAATACAAAAAATATTTCGAGAAAGATGCCGCGTTGGCCCGGCGCTTCCAGGTCATCAAAATCGAAGAACCCACCCCCGAAGCGGCAGAGCAGATGGTGCGTGGTATTGCCCAGATGCTGGCGACTTACCACAAAGTCGACATTCTCGAAGAAGCGGTGCGTTCTGCCGTCAATCTCTCCAGCCGCTACATTTCCGGGCGGCAGTTGCCGGACAAAGCCATCAGCGTGCTGGACACCTCCTGCGCCCGCATTGCACTGTCCCGTGCGGGGCTTCCTGGCCCGGTAGAAGATGTCGAAGTGCTCATTGGCAACATCGACCGGGAACTCGGCGCATTGGCGCGCGAAGAAGGGCACGAGGAGCGCATAGCCAACCTTCAAAACAAGCGTGCGGGGCTGGAAATCGACCTTGCCCGATTGCGTGCTGCCTGGGATGAACAAACAAAACTCGTTGCCGAGATCGATGCCCTCAAAGCCGAACACCTCAAAAACAAGGACAACCCCGACAAAAGCGATGCCGGAGCCAAACCCGCCAAGGGCAAAAAACCTGCTATCAGCCCGCTACAAGCCAAGCGCAACGAACTTCGTGCGCTGCAAAAAGGCATGCCGCTGGCCTTTGAATGCGTCGACGAGAACGTCATCGCCGACGTCATCAGCGGTTGGACCGGCATCCCGCTCGGGCGCATGGTGAGCAACGAACTGCAACAAGTGCGTGAACTTGCCAAGCTGTTGGAAGAGCGCGTCATTGGCCAGGATCACGCGCTGGAGCAAATTGCCGAGCGCGTGCAGATTGCCAAGGCCAACCTGGAAGATCCAGGCAAACCCAAGGGCGTATTCCTGCTCACCGGCCCTTCGGGCGTCGGCAAGACCGAGACCGCCTTTGCACTGGCCGAAGCGCTTTACGGCGGAGAGCGCAACCTCATCACGATCAACATGAGCGAATACCAAGAGGCGCACACCGTCTCCGGCCTCAAGGGTTCGCCTCCCGGCTATGTGGGGTATGGAGAAGGCGGCGTGCTCACAGAAGCCGTGCGTCGCAAGCCTTACTCGGTGGTGTTGCTCGATGAAGTGGAAAAAGCTCACCAGGACGTACTGGAGCTCTTCTTTCAAGTCTTCGACAAGGGTCGTCTGGAAGATGCCGAAGGGCGGGAAATCGACTTCAAGAACACGATCATCATCCTCACCTCCAATGCTGGGGCTGATCTCATCACGCGCGCGATTGAAAGCGGCGTCACGCCTGCCGAAGGCGAACCGAGCCGCGATCCCACGCCGGAAGATCTGGTGGAAGTCATGCGTCCGTCTCTGCAAAAGATGTTCAAGCCTGCTTTCCTGGGGCGGCTCACCATCGTGCCGTTCTTACCGATCAGTGACGAGGTATTGAGGAAGATCATTACCCTGAAACTGTCCAAAGTGAACAAACGGATTGCCGTGAACCACGACTGCGAAGTCGTTTTCCCCGAGGAACTCGTGGAATATCTGGCCAGCCGCTGCAACGACGTCGACAGTGGTGCGCGCGATGCCGAAGCGCTCATCACACGCACGGTCCTGGCGAAAATTTCCAAAGCGCTGCTTGACCGCCAGTCGGAGAGTAAAGCGTTCAAGAAAATTACCGCGACGGTGAAGGATGGTGACGTGAAGATCAAGATCACTTAAACGTGACCGGTAGGGGCGAATAATTATTTGCCCCTGTCAATAAGGGCGAATAATTATTCGCCCCTACGGTGGTGTCACTCCCTCCCTCGCAAACGGGGGAGGGAGTCAAGTATGTAGTTTCTTTTTAAAAATCATTTGGAGCAAAACATGTCAAATCCCGATCGAGCATCCGACATCACCATAAAAATCAAAATCCCGATGGGAATCGATTTTGAGGACCTGGAACTTGCATTCGATGAAAATGGCGATATGTGCTACAACGTGAAGCCCATCGAGGCCATCTGTCAGGCGAGTGACCTGGACATGGCGCACTTCAGTGACGGGCCGGAAGAAAACCTCAGACAGTTGATTGCGGCGTGGTACTCCGCGCACCGCAAGCAGGGCGGCGTCAGTAACCCGGTTGCTGAAGAGTTTTTTGCCGATTAGAGGGCTGTGCCTGTAAGGGCGTTGCATGCAACGCCCCTACGGATCATTCAGTTCAATATTAGGAAGCATGCTAACCAATTGCTGAAAGCTTCGACAAGTTGCATAAGTGAAAAGTCCAAATGGAGACCACGGAGCATCGCCGTGTCCAGGGAAATATTTGTCGTATTCCATAAACCATGTTCTATCTCTTTCTTTGTCTATGATAACACCGCCTTGTCTATATATATTTCGACGCCGCTCAATGTCGTGCATGAAAAAGTAGATGTCTGTTTCTTTAATATCGTCAGAGTATTTAGGTGCATTTTCTACACGTACTGAAGGAGCTTGGAGCAATGGATTTTGTAGATCATATTCTAATCTAGGAGAACAATCGTCGCTATCCTTCGGGTGAATGGATGTCTGATTAAAGGTTTTCTCAATGTAATCAAGCGAGATAAAAGCAACAGGCATTCTGATCAATGTTGTGCCGCCAAATATTTCGCCATCCAAAAAAATTCCGTTTTCAGGAAAATCATATTGCACAATTTTGATATATTCTATTCCTAAATCTAATGTATTGAACAGAATAATATGAGGAGAGGATATTCCTTTAGGGGTAATGTCTTTCTTGTCTTTGTATACTAGAAGCATATTTTTTACAGGGCTGCCTTTACTTTTAGGTTGAACAAAACTCGCTCTTATTGGAGTGCCTGTTTTAAAGCTGTCTTTTACTTTCATGTCGTATCTGCTTCTGAGTTTTCTATGCTGCTTTATAAATTCCTCATAAGCTTCACGGTGTGCATCTTCTACGAGTATTGGGTGTATAAACCAAGGATCGGTGGATAGATTTCCGTTTTCACTATTTTTATTTTTACACGTAATAATAAAGGACTCTTCAAGAAATTCACGTATCATCATTTCTTTTGGATGGTTTAACTCATTCTCAAGACTGACGTTATCTGCTACAGCGAAAAAAAGCCTATCTGTAAAGCGTCTTTCACTAGCGCCAAGGGCTATGTTCCAACCAATAGAGGGGATATCACGAAAAAAAACAGGAACCCAATGCTTTTTTTTCCATGAAACAATAGAAAGCAATCCGCCGCTTGCCCATCTGAACGGGATGGGGTTGTCATCGCCTTGTTCTCTAATCGTATATTCCCGTCTCTTTCCTTCACTAGGAAAAGGTTTTATCAAGTGTTCTTGTGTCTCGTTATCAAGGTCTAGCAGGCTATTTATTCTTTCCTGTCCTGCGTTGACGCCCGCTGCGAAAAACGATCCGAGGTGGTGTTTTTTACCCTTTGTTGTGATGATAACTTTATCAACATTATCTCTATATAAGCGAATATTGACAATATTGTTATCGCTAAAATCTAATGTTACCGATTCATTAAGGATTTCTACCGCAAAAGACTCTTTTCTATTCTTTTTTGGTTTATATGTCCACCCAAGCTTAAATTTAGGGATGATTCCATCTATTCTTTTTTTAAAAACATTTTCCCGAATTTGTTTAGGATTAAGATAATCTCTATCATAAATCAATGCTATTGTGATGAGTCCAGCAATAATGCTGATGATGGCGCTAACAAGGCCAATAATACCTATTAAGCTCATCTCGGACTCCTTCGATGCAGGAAGGTTGATCTCTCTCACCTGTCCTGAGGATAGCGCATAGGCATCTTCGAGTCCACCTATACTCCTTGATCGATTGGATTTGATTGCGGCGCGCTTTCGGGTATTATTTCTGCGTCCCTGAAAACAACGGGGGCCGGGTCTGACAACCCAGGTAGGGCGGCGACAGGCCGCTATGTTTCGCGTAATGCGGTCTTTTTATCGCCTGTGCTCATTGGCAGCCGGGCGGGGGGCCGCAAGGCCGCCAGCGCTCTACTGGTTTGTCAGCCCCGTCACGGTCTGCCTTCCCGTCTGACAACGGGTAAGCAGGTTCAAAACCTGACTAGAGCACACACCATGAACACACAGGCCCTCACCGCGCCCGCATACCCCCTCCCCCCCGGTATCGGCAAACTCACCGACTTCAAAGTCGCTCACCTCTCCAAACCCGGCCGCTACTGCGACGGCTCCGGGTTATATCTACAAATCTCGCCCAAAGGCACCAAAAGCTGGATCTTCCGTTACATCCACCGCGGCAAGGAGCGCTACATGGG